>Ga0307374_10000334_pt1 | contig 89869 bp, 58 predicted proteins | sample OX3MG_FD_202532 | JGI IMG/M metagenome (GOLD analysis project Ga0307374, IMG submission 202532) | Soil microbial communities from Risofladan, Vaasa, Finland - OX-3 | ecosystem: Environmental > Terrestrial > Soil > Coastal area > Acid sulfate soil | place: Finland: Risofladan, Vaasa | collected... | reverse complement strand
CTACTTGCTTTCGCTGGATCGACTATCTTATCGTACGAGTGCAACCAAGTCGCGCGCGTGGAGGGCCGTGGGTCGGCCATCGGCTCCGCAAGGCATGCTCGCCGGGAATTGCTGCATCCGCCGTGTGACGCCAGGTGCCCCAGCAGCCGCTGAGAGATCTCTTCCACAATCGCATGCTTACTCCTCGGGAGAAGGTCGCGCGGAAGGCACCGTGTGGCAATGAGGTGGCTCAATGCTGCTTGAAATAAGCGATCGTCTGCGTCAACGCTCCTACGAAGGTGGTCCAGGGAGCAGTTCGGCTCGGCCGCATGGGCGCGGAACAACTCTTCCGCAAGGGCGGTCCGCGATTCGATCCGGCGCTGGCGCTTCTCGCCCCGCTTTTGCATTGTCGTGGCCAACATTCCGAGGATGCTTGGATTCTATCACTGCGCCGACGTGTGGCGACCGTGCGAATCCGCGCAATTGTGCGTCGAGCCTATATCCGTAGTTGAGATTGTAGCGCCCGGATGCTCGACATGGCAAGAGATGGAGGTGTCGGCGTTGGCCAGCCAGGATCTGCGCAATAACTGGCGATGGAAGGCTATCCGAGCGGAAGTGAACCCCAAGGAGGCTCATTTCGAGCGCCTGGTGCGCGAGCGCGGGCTACAAAACGAGCCGCGCGAAGGGGGCAAAACGATGGTCCTCGAGGCCGCACAAAAATACAGCCGCGTGCAATCGCGCTGCAAGGAAGGCGTGCTGGCACTTGAGCGACGCATCGCGAACTGGCCCAAAGAATAACGCACGCATGGAATGCTAAAGGCTGACGGCGAGATTTATTCCGCTTCGCCACCGTCCGGGCCTGCCCCGGTCCTGGCGCGCCGGGACTGATTGAACGCCCGAGGCCGAAGTTCCAGAAACCTCGTCGCTTTCCTCCGGCCCCGCGCGGCCGGCCTTCGGGCGGTCAATCATCGCCCGACTGGGGCAAGCCCAGATCGTGGCGGGAAGAATGCCAGCATCACGTCGAATCGCCCGCAAGCCGTCAATTCGCGCGTGCCAGATCCATCCCAAGCCAGTCGCGAGATAGAACACAAGAATGAACGCGGGACGACGAGCGTGTAGAGCGTCTAACGATTAGTGGCCCGTGGCAGGCGACCCCTGCCGAAGTTTTTCCGCGGGGGGCGGGTTTTTTGATGGTCGCCAAGCGTATTGCTGGTAGGCGGGAAAAAAGGGGGGGCCGGTGGTCGGTCGTCCTTGCTGAAATATTGAGTGACGCCGGCTGTTCCGCCGCCCGCCCACCCCCCGCGCACGGTGTGTATAAATTTGCACACACCGGCGAAACACGAGGTTTTTGCCTATCATGCGGTGTGAGTCGAAAAAATCCAGTCCCAAGCCAACGGCGCGGTAGAATACCGGGAGCCAGGCAGGCGGGCGACTGCAACCGATCCGACCCAAGCCAGTCGCGAGATAGAACGAGAGGAATGACAGTGCAACATGCCAAGCCAGTTGGAGAGTAGAACACAGAAAGCGATGGATCAGTAGACGGTAGACAGTAAACGGGGACGGAAGAGCGTCAATCCAAAATCCAAAATCGAAAATCCGAAATCACCCATCCCCCTAGATTTATGGTTGCGGGCACATTTCGGAAGGCCGCAGCGGCATTGCCGCAACCTGTTTGAGGCAATGGCCTTGGAACACGGATTTCACCTGATGTGAGTTTTGTTTTTGTCAACGATAATTGTTTTGACGCAACGGTAATTCGCCGACGGCAAGGCGGCCGGACCGCCCGCCGTTCGGCTGCTGAAAACACATCGCCTGGCGATGATGAGCACGAGGGCGGCGGTCCGTCGCCGGCCCCTTCGTGACGGGCAGGGCGACGCTCAAGCGTCGCCGCGGGTCTTTGACAACTTACTGATGAACACCTTCCGCGGGACCGGACGCCGGACAGGTCGCGCAGCGCGCTGCGCGGGCGCGTCGAGCCGGACGCCGAGGCAGATGGCAGCACGCACGACGCAAGGTTGATTGGCGCTTTTGCGCCGCTTCCGCGTCGAGTTGCCCGTCTTCGCCGGCGCACGGAGTTTTTGGGTCCCGCGGTAGGCGAGACGCCCGCAGCGCAGGCGCCTATTGCGACCAGTGCGCTCCGTCTACAATGCGAAGTATGGCACCACCCAAGTATTCGGAAAAGACGCGCCGCTATTACGAGCGGCTGGGGAGCGGCCGATGATCGTGGGCGAAATCGTGCTGGGGGCACGCGATTGGCTGGCGTGGGCCGGCTGCCTGGCGGCCGTGGCGATCGTCGTCCTTACATGGAGCTACGCGCGGTCGAGCGGCGCTCGCGGCGTGCGGTCGATCGCCGGGCTGCTCAAGGCCGCGAGCATCGGCGCCTTGGTCGTCTGCCTGATCGAGCCGCTCTTCAGCGGCACGCGACCGCGGCCCAAGAGCAACCTCTTTTTGCTCGTGGCCGACAACAGCCGCAGTCTGCAGATTCATGACCGCCGTCATGCCCGGTCGCGCGGTCAAGAGCTTCAGCAGCGGCTGGACGGCAAGGCCACGTGGCGCACGCGGCTGGAGCAAGATTTTGACGTGCGGCACTATGCCTTCGACGCCCGGCTGGAACCGGTCAAAGATTTCGAGCAGCTTACGTTCGAGGGCGACGGCTCGGCGCTCGCCGGCACGCTGGCGTCGCTGGCCGATCGCTTTGCCGGACGTCCCGTGGCGGGCGTGCTCGTCTTTACCGATGGCAACGCCACCGACATCAGCGACCAGACGAGTTGGCAGGACCTGCCGCCCATCTATCCCGTGGCCATCGGCAGCGATGATGGTCTGGCCGACGTCAGCGTGCCGCGGGTCTCGGTGAGCCAGACGAACTTCGAGGCCGCCCCCGTGACGATTGCCGCCGAGGTCGAGTGCCAGGGCGTGGCCGGCAAGTCGGTCGTCGTCCGCGTGCTTGACGAATCGCAAAAGGTCGTGGAGCGGCGGCCGATTGCGAACGCGGCCGACGGCAAGCCGCTCGTCGAGCGGTTCGAGTTGCGGCCGGAGAAGCCGGGCGTCAGCTTTTATACCGTGCAGGCCGCGCTGGAAGGCGAAGAAAAGCTCGCCGACGCGCCGGAGAAATCGGCCGAGGCCACGCTGATCAACAATCGCCGCCTGGCGCTGGTCGATCGCGGCGGCGGGCCGTACCGCGTGCTCTATGTCTCCGGTCGCCCCAACTGGGAGTTCAAATTCCTCCGCCGGGCCTTGGCGGAAGATGAGGAGCTGAATCTCGTCGGCCTGGTGCGGATCGCCAAGAAGGAGCCGAAGTTCACGTTCCGCGGCCGGGCGGGCGAACGCACCAATCCGCTTTATCGCGGCTTCGGCAACAACGACGACGAGCAGGCCGAGCAATACGACGAGCCGGTGCTGGTCCGCCTCGGCACCGAAGACAAAGACGAGTTGAAAGGCGGTTTCCCCAAGGCGGCCGAAGACCTGTTCCGCTACCACGCCCTGATCGTCGACGACGTCGAAAGCGCGTTCTTCACGCACGAGCAGATGTCGCTCATCCAGCGGTTCGTCAGCCAGCGGGGCGGCGGCTTTTTGATGCTGGGCGGGCACAACAGCTTCGCCAACGGCAAATACCAGCGAACGCCGATCGGCGAGCTGCTGCCCGTCTATCTCGATCGCGGGCAGGCCGGCCCGGCGGCGGAAGGCTACCGTTTGCTGCTGACGCGCGAGGGCTGGCTGCAACCGTGGGTGCGGCTGCGGAGCACCGAAGAGGAAGAGCAAAAGCGGCTGGCCGACATGCCGGCGTTCGCGACGGTCAGTTACGCCGGGGCGATCAAGCCGGGCGCGGCGGTGTTGGCCGGCGTGCAGTCGTCCGACGGCCAGACGTTGCCGGCGCTGGTCGTGCAGCAGTTCGGCCGCGGCCGGGCGGCGGCCCTTGCCATCGGCGACCTGTGGCGTTGGAACCTGCATCGCAAGGAGGGCGCGGAGAGCGACCTGGAAAAGGCCTGGCGGCAGACGGTGCGCTGGCTGGTGGCCGACGTTCCGCAGCGCGTCGAAGCGGAGACGGAGCAATCGACGGGAGAGCCGAGCTTGCCGGTGCGGATTGCCGTTCGCGTGCGCGACAAGCTGTTCGAGCCGCTCGACAATGCCACGGTGACTTTGCATTTAAAGACGCCGGAAGGGCGCCAGATCGAGCTGACGGCCGAGCCGAGCCCGCGGGCCGCCGGGCAATATGAAACCACCTTCGCCTCGCGCACGGCCGGCGCCTATCGGGCCACGGTCACGGCCAAGGCCGAAGACGCCAGCGACGTTGGCCAGCGCGAGGTCGGCTGGACGGTCGAACCCGCGGCCGAGGAGCTGCGCAGCCTGAAGCCGAACCGCGAGCTGCTGGAACGCATCGCCTCGGCGACCGGCGGCGAAATGATCGCGGCCGACGAACTCGATGGCTTTGTCAGCAGCTTGCCGAACCGTAAGATTCCCGTCACCGAAGCCTGGACGTATCCGCTTTGGCACCAATGGCCGGTGTTCTTCTTTGCCATCGCCTGTCTCGTCGGCGAATGGGGACTCAGGCGATGGAAGGGAATGCCGTAGTGCCATTTTGGATTTTGGATTTTGGATTCTAAGGAGCACGCATTGACCACCTTTCGACTCATCATCCTGACCGCCGTCTATGGCCTCATTCCGTCGCCGCTTTTCGGCCAGACGCGGCACGGTTGCGGCGACGGTGCCCGCGACCACCTGCGTTGCTTGCAGATTGACGCCTTGGCCAAAGGCTCCGCCCGCTGGGGACATTGGGGGCTGAATCCCAGTCGCTACGCCGGCTGGACGAAACACTCCAACCGTTTGATACCGGTCTACACCTTCGGCATTTCGCTCGGCCGCTTCGTCGGCGAGCAGAGTGTCTATCGCGATTCGGTCAAGATCGAAGCCCTCTACGGGCGGCTGCCGGAAGGAACGCTGAACCCGCGGGCCGATTACTGCGATCAGACCGATTTTTACCATTTGCAGCGCGGGGCCGTCGCGGCGGGCAAGAAGTACATCATTCTCCTGATCTTCGACGGCATGGATTGGCAGACCACGCGGGCCGCGGCCATCTACGCAAGCGGCAAAGTGGCCTACGACGCCGGACGCGGCACCGGCCTGGCCTTCCAGGACTATCGCGGCGTCGAGACCGATTTCGGCTACTTCGTCAGCAGCCCGCACAACGACAAGACCACTGCCGACGTCGATGCCCAGACCGTCACGAATGTGGGCGGCAAGATACCGGGCGGATATGACTACCGGCGTGGCGGCGCGACGCCGTGGTCGGTGCCCGAAGAGCCGGCGTATCTCATCGGCCAGTCGCTCGAGTGCAAACAGGCCGTGACCGATTCGGCTGCGTCGGCCACGTCGATGACCTGCGGCATCAAGACGTTCAACGACGCCATCAACGTGGCCTTTGACGGCCGCCAGGGGGTGCCGCTGGCCCGTGAGCTGCAAGCCGACGGTTTCGCGGTCGGGGTGGTGACCAGCGTGCCGATCAGCCACGCCACCCCCGCCGCGGCCTACGCCAACAACGTCTGGCGAGACGATTATCAAGACCTCACGCGCGACCTGCTGGGGCTACCCTCCAGCGCCCATCGCGAGCAACCGCTGCCGGGCGTCGATGTGCTGCTGGGCGGCGGCTGGGGACAGGAAAGCCTCTTCTCCGATGGCCAGGGCAACAACTTCGTGCGCGGCAACAAGTACCTGACGAAAGACGACCAGGCCCGCGTCGATGTCGACAACGGCGGACGCTATGTCGTCGCCCAGCGCACCGCGGGCACCGACGGCGGCGAATTGCTGCGCGACGCGGCCCAGCGTGCCCGGCACGAGCGGCAGCGGCTGCTGGGCTTCTTCGGCGTCCGCAACGGCCACTTGCCGTTTCGCACGGCCGACGGCAACTACGATCCCGCTCCCGGCGTCAGTATGCTCGCGGAGTTTTACAGCGACGCCGACATCTCCGAGAATCCCACGCTGGCCGACATGACGCGGGCCGCCCTCGACGTGCTCGACGCCAACGAGCGGGGTTTTTGGCTGATGGTGGAAGCCGGCGACGTCGACTGGGCCAACCACGACGACAATCTCGACAGCTCGATCGGCGCGGTGCTCAGCGGCGACGACGCCTTTCGGGCCATCACCGACTGGGCCGAGCGCCGCCAATGCTGGCACGAAACGGCGGTCATCGTCACGGCCGACCACGGGCATTTTTTGGTGCTCGACGACCCTCAGGCGCTCGTTGCTCCTTAAGCGACTTTGGATGATCGAACGCGACGGCCTGGGTAGGCAATCCTCCAGCCACCGCCGCTCGGTTATACCTGTCGCTGCCGTCGATTTGATGACACGACTTCGCATCCGCGTCGTTGTTAGGCATAGCCCATCCGGTCGGCGCTGCCGGCATCGAGGCAACATCGAATCACCAGAGCGGTAACCGCCGACCGTTGCCGCGCCCCCAGTTTCGGCCAATCTTGTAGTTGGTCCTCGTCGTCGAGCACAATCACGCCGCGGCGCCACATGCCGAGTGCCTTGGCGGCGTTTTCCAGATCGCTCTTTGTCAGCAGTTGCATTGCCTCGTGCATCAAGCGCCGCGTCGCTTTGCGCTGACTCTGGTAAAGATGCACAACGTCGCCCGACAATTGGTCGCCGGCGGCGCGACGAACGGCACTCAAGAATTTCATAAGCATTTGTGCGGGCCCTCCTTGCTGAGCACACGTTGCATTGTACGTCTGACCTTGCATGCGGTCCACGCCGCCCGCGGCGAGCTCGGACGGTGGCGGAGCGGAGCAAATTTGGCGGCAGATCCGATGGGCTTGCTTCGAACTTGACACGCGGTCGAAGCGTTTCGGACGTGCTCGATGCGGCGGGTGCAGCCGGTTGGCCGGAGGTTGCCTTGGGGTGGTGATCGCCGCACACAAGCACGTCTCGAAAAGCGGGCAGCTCTCGCAAGACGACCGCGGGACGATTTCGGATGCTACCATGTCGATCGACTCCGCCGGCACGATCCAATGGCAGACGGGCACGTCCGACATCGGCCCGCACGAGGTCGATATCAAGGTGAGCGACGGCCGCGGCGGTATTCACCTGTCAGCCGGAGCTGCGCGCGGCGTGGCTGCGGATCGTGGCGGCGCGGCTGCGCGAGGCGGGGAAGCGACGCGATGCGGCGGAACTGTGCCGAGCGATCGATCTGCTCGGCGCGGCGAGTCGGCGAATCCGCGAAGCTCTACGCGAAGCGAGCTTGCTGGGGACGGGCTATCAGGCGCTCGAGACGGCACTGTTCGGCGCGCCGGCCGAGCAGGCGCTGGCCTGGCCGAAGCTGCTGCGCGCGATCGGGGCCACGGCGGATTTGGTGGAGGGAGGACAAGGGCAGGCAGCGCCGCCGCTGGAAGCGATCGAGCCGTTCGATACGAGAAGGAATTGGTGCGCGGGGAGATTGTTGCAGTTGCCGAGGGTTGTGGGCCGTGCGGCAGGTCTGGACGCCCTCACCCCGGCCCTCTCCCGGAGGGAGAGGGAGCAAGAGGCGGGACGCCTGCACCACAACGAACAGCAGGCGGGACGCCTACACCACAAGGAGGCTGAGTTGCGGTTTGTGTTGAGCGGGGAGTGTGGGGAGAAACTGAGCGCGGCGCTGACGACGCTCACCCCAGCCCTCTCCAGGAGGGAGAGGGAGCAAGACGCCGCCAGCCCCGCGCCTTCGCCGAGGGAGCGGGAGCAGGCAAGGATGCAGTGGGTGCTGAGCCGTCCGTGGATTCTGTTGCTGGCGCAGGTGGCGTTTACACAGGAGGCGTGGGAGGCGGAACAGATTTCGGGCAGGCTGGCGCTGGAGCTGGCCGACGACCAGTTGGCCAATCCGTACTTGCCCGGCCGCGTCGATGTGGTCGTGACGACGGCGGAGGGCGACGAAGTCGTCTGCGGCACGCTGGGCCAACTCGTGCTGCGGGTGCTGGCGCGGCTCGACGTGACGTTGCTTGCCCGGCCGGAGCAGGTCGCGCGGCTCGATGAATACCTGGCGGCCGTCGTGCGGCTGCTGCTGGAGAAAAAAGTGTGGCGGTTCGAACCGCGCGCGGCTGGCGGCCGACGGCCGGGATACGTGATCGACGACGAATTCTCGACAAGCTGCTACCGGGCCTTCGGTAGCAAGCATTTTTATCGCGGCGCGAGCGTGCTCTCCTCCGCCATCCGCCAGGCGTGCGAGCAATGGGTGAAAGAGAGGCTGGCGAGTGGTGGGGCAGTGGTGATGACGAATGCTTGAAGGGTGCGATACGATGCGAGACGTGCGATGTCGCCTGCAAGGGCTAAAGCCAATGTCGAGAAGCCCGGCTAAAGCCGGCTTAAAAAGGCAATTTCTTTGGGGACCAAACCACCAGCTCAAGCTGGTGGCAAAGGACCGAAGCCGGCTAAAGCCGGCCGGCGGGATCGCCGTTGCGGTCGACAGTCCCGTAGGGACGGCAGAGTTTAGCCGTGGGCGCCAGCCCACGGAACCGGGATGCAAGAACCCGCGCAGCCGCGTAGCGGCGACAGAGCGCGCGCCGTTCCTGGTCTGTCGCCGCTACGCGGCTTACCCACCCGGTCCCATCCATACCGTGGGCCCGCGCCCACGGCTAAACTATCTCGCCGCTACGCGGCTGACGGCGGCAGGTGTAGAACAACAAAGGCTTCGGCTTCGCCTAATGGGTTACGCCGCTTCGTGGCTAGACCCGCGCCTCGCCGGCGCGTCGGCTCCGTGTGAGGAGGCCGCGCTGAGATGAGTGCCATCGACTCCGTAAAGAAGCACAAGTGGGCGGCGACGGGCGTGTCGGGCTATCCGCTCTCGCACCCCATCGTCGGTCAGACGCGCTTCTACCAGCAGTTCGAGCATTTTATTCACCTGGTCGACGATGAAGCGGAAAAGTTCGCGCACGTGTTCGCCGTCGTCGCCCAATGGGGCATCGGCAAGTCGCGGCTGGCTTACGAGCTGATGAGCCAGATCAACGACACCTCGCAAGGCTGGTACGTCCGCGACACGGCCGGGCAGCTCGTGGAAGCCAGCCTGTTTCGCAACGACGCCGACCGCGAACAGTACCTGGGGCTTTACATCCGCTACTCGCAGGTGGCCACCGAATCGCACAATATCGACAACTGGTTCGGCTACGGACTGTATAAGGCCCTGCTCCCCTTGACCAAGGGACACTTCGATACTTCGATTCGGGGCCAGATCGCCAAAGAAGCCTACGACCGCCTGCTGGTGAAAGGTTTTGACGAAAACAAGCTGGCGGCGGCGCTGGAAGTCGCGGCACACCATAGCGACGAGCAACTCTACGACGATCCCGATCTGGTCACTCGGCTCTGCCAGGCGGCCTATGACTATCTGCGCAAGTTCGGCGTGAAGTACCTCTTGATCGCGCTCGACGAGCTGGAAACCGCCGCCGAAGCCGCTACCTACGGGCTCGAAGTGGGCGACCTGAAGTATCTCGACGGGCGGGCCATCAAGCTGATCGGCAAGGCGATCAAAGAAGAAGACCCGCGAGGCAAGCTCCCCTGGCTGCGCTATGTGGCCCTTTGCTCGCCGGCCATCGGCAACGAGCTGCGCGACATCCGCAGCACGGCGCGGCGGTTCGAAATCGTCGAGCTGGCGCAGAACCCGTTCGCCGACGTGAGCAGCTTCGTCGAGCTGCTGAAGAACGACGGGCGATTGGCCGAAGCCTATCCCGCGGGGCTGGTCGAAGCGGCCTACGCCATGAGCGGCGGCAATTTCGGCTGGTTCAACGTGGTGATGGCCAACATTGACGGCGTGATCGCCGGCCGCCGCGCGCGGCGCGAGACGGGTTCCGCCTCGGCCGGCAGCCTGTTCGACGAGACGGTGCGCGTCTCCAGCCGCATGGGCGAATATGTGCTCGATCACCAGGCGGTCGCCGAGCTCAACATTGGCCGCGACTTTCTCGACGCGGCGAAAGAGCTGCTATACGGCCAGTTGCCGGTGCCGCTCGTTAAGTGGAACGACGACCAGCGGCAGGCGCTCTTGGCCGCGACCAACGAGTACGGCGAGCCGATCGCCGTCTTGTATCAAAAGGTCGAATGGTCGGACCACGACTGCGGCAAGGCGCTGCGGGCGGCGAAATTCAATCGCGACCGCGACGACTACGTGTTGTCGGAGGTCGATCAGCCGCTCGACCTCACGCAGCTTCTGGCCAATTTGAGCACCTATTCGATTCACGAGACGAAGGGGGCGGTCGAGGCCGGCGGCAAACGCACGCTCTTGATCCCGTTGAATGCCGCCTCGTTCGTTCACCTGGTGTCGATGCTCTATCCGCACCCGGCCGCTGAAGACGCGGCCCGGGCACTGTGGCGCGAACAGATCGGGGCCGATGCGGTGTCGAGCGCATCGGCCACGCACGTCGGGCCGAGCATCGACATGCTGGCGCGGTTGAACCTGCGCTTGCGGAGGCAGGGCGCAACCTCGCTGATCCTCCGCGAGCCGGACCAGAGTGCGGCGCACGAAAAGGCGATCGAGGCGTGCAAAGGGCAGAGCCAGCACGAACGGGCCCTGCAGATTCTCACGGGCGCGATGCGGGCACTCGACGAAAACTGGGACTACGACGCGATCGATGCCGGCTTGAAGGGCGACGTGCCCGCTATTACCACCGCCGGACCGAAAGGGCCGGGCGGCAAAGGCGGGTTGGTCGATTTCAACGCCCTGCACCTGCACCCCGAAGGGAAGCTGATTCTGGCCTGGGTGCAGAGCGTCGAGGAGCTGACCGAGTTGTGCGACAAGGTCAGCGCGCAGCGAACCACGGCGGGGCGCGTGCCCGTGCTGGCCTTTACTTCCTCCCGGCACCTGTGGGAGCAGTTCCACGCGGCGACCGCCGAAAAGCTCAGGGTGGCGCACGAGTATCTGCTGCTATATCAGCTGTCGTCGCGCGAGGAGTACGTGCTGCACCCGATCGGTCTGGCCAAGAAAGACTGGCAGGGTTTTCAGCTCCATTATCACCGGTTCACCACGGCCTTTAGCAACCGCTTGCAGGCGCTGGTTCGTCCCTTGCGCGAGGCTGCCAACCAGTGGCGGCGCGAGCTCGACCGCCGGGGGCGCATCGCCTGGCCGCTACGGGTGAGCGGCGTGCTGCGGGAAGAAGACCGGGAGGCATTGTTCCAAGCGTATCGGCGGATGCTCGTCGACAGCTCACCGCCCAAGGCACTCGTGAAGCTCGACGAAACGAGCGGACTCGATCCGGAGCAGGTGCGATCCACGCTGGAGCGGATGCGGGTTTCTGCCCGCGCGAAGGCGGCAGGTTACCTGGAGAGCGAGCGGTGCGGCTTGTTTTCGACGCACGACGAGAGCGCCGAGCCGGAGCTGCCGGCGTTTCTTTACAAACTCTGCCAGGAGCTGATCCGTCGCGATCCGTCGCCGGACCGCGAGTGGTCGATGGAGCTGGCCGAGCGCGAGTGGTTCTGGGGCTACACCTGGGAAGGCGCGCGGCCCAACGATATCTATATGCAGTGGCTGGCGCTGGCCTGCACGCTCGGCTTTGCCGAAGAAACCGCGAGCGGGTCGAGGCGGACCGACAAGCGTTATGCGCTCGTGCCACGCGCCGCGCTGGAAGGCGCGCTGGCCGAAGCGCGAAATTGGTTGAACGACGAGTATCCCAAGATCGTCAAGCGGATGAAGTCGGTGTTTGGGCCGGGCAAGGTGGGCGAGTATTTTGCGCCGCTGGGCGAGAGCACGCCCGGCACCAAGACCTTGCTGGCGAAGGAGCAACTCGACATCGCGCAAAGCTGCCTGAGCCGGCTCGCGGCCGCGGAGCCGAGTTGGAACGACGCCCAGAGCGAAGCCGAAAAGCGCGACCTGTTTGTCGATTGCGCGCGCTCGCGCCTGGCGGCACGCGAGAAGACGGAGCATGTCTATTCGGCCGACGAGTATAAGCGGCTGACCTACGACGACAGCATTCGCACGCTCAACTTCGAGGCCGACGGGGTGCCGCTCTGGAAGCGCATTCGGCAGGCCGATCTGTTTGTCGATTTCGTGCTCAAGGGCCGCGACCGGATCAAAAAGCGGTCCGCGCAGGTCGCCGAGGAGATGCGCAAGGATGTGGAGTCGATCGCCGGCTTTCCGGTGCAGGTGTTTGTGCGCTCGCTCGCGAAGATTGCAAATATTCTGGAGGGCTCGATCGGAGAACGGCCGGCCGAGGGCGATACGCAAAAGGCGCAGTATCTATCGCCAGGCACGTTGGGGCAGGCCCTGAGGGACTTGAAAGTGGCGCAGGCCGCCGACCGCTTGGGCCAATTGGCCGCCGAGGTGGGCGTGCCATTGGATTCGGACCACGATCTTCCGCTGGCCGACATCAACGGCAGCATCGCCGGCGGCTTTCGCGAGCTCAAACGAAACTATGAAGCGCAGCGCAAGCTGCTTGAGGACCTGACGGTGCGGTTGAACCGGCTTGCCGCGGTATTGGCCGATGCGCCCGACGATTTCAAGTATCCGACATCGTTGCCGGGGCTTGACGAGCTGCGAGCGAGGCCGCCGTTGATCGAACGGACGATCACCGAGACGCTGGCGGCCGATATTGAAGACTTGATTTCGGAGCACGACGGCACGTCGCGGTTGGGCAATTTCCAACCGTTGATGGAGGAGACGAAAAAACTGCTGGTCGAGCCGAAGCGCGCGCTGGCCATGCTGGCCGGTCAGGTAACGACGCTGGAGAACGCCGAGCAGGATTATCGGCGGCGCCTGCTGGAGAACGACGAGTTGCAGTCGATCGAACAAGGGTTTAACGCCTTGCGCCAGGTTAAGGGCCAAGTGAGCGAAAAGCCGCTCGACGTAGCAGACTTGGAAGCCGCCGGCAGCCTGCATGCGGCCCGGCAGCTTGTGGCTGGCCGGTGTGCCGAATGGACGGCCAAGGGAGAACCGTTGCTCGACGGGGCCGGCATTTCGTTCGCCACTTGGCGGGCAATCGTTGAAGAGCTGGCCGCCGGCCGGACGCCGGCGCTCGCTGGCGACCAAGTGCAGCGGCTGGTCGATAACAACTACCTTCGCGTCACCTATCGCTTGGGAGGCGGCCAGGAATGAACTGTTCCGTTTGGCTTATCGGTCAGCTTGCCGAGCATTCGCGTGGCGACGTGTTGGCGGAAGCCCTCGGGGCCGCACGCGCCGCGGAGCCGCCGACCGCATGGGGAGTCTGTTTGGCCTTTGGCACCGAATTCCAGGACCGGACGGTCGAGGGACAGGCTGAGTGGGCCGAGTGGGCGGCGCCCTCGGGGCGAACGCTCGTTATGGTGCCGCCTTTTCGGTTGCAAGAATCAAGCGTACCGACATCGTGGCGCATCGTTCGCCAGAACAAGATCGACGCGACCGAGGCCCGCGGGTTGCCCAGGCTGCTCGGCGCCGAAGTCCGTTACGGCCTGGCCGGCACGTTGCAGACGCCGGCGCACCTCGGTGCAGTCTGGAAAGACACCGTCATCAATACGGCCATCTATAAGAAACATCCGCATTCCGGCGTATTCGCCCTGACGACGTTGCCGATCTGGTCGCTTACGGTGCTCGATCACCGCAAGGCATTGGCGGAGTGGCTGACCGATTTGCACCAGTTGGCGGGCGAGCCTGCCCCGGCGGACGACGAGAGCGAAATCAGCAGATTTACGCCCACCGCCGATCATTTCGCGATCATGCTGCATTTGTGCCACGGAGACTATGAGAGCCGTGAGGCGGCACTCGTATCGCTGGCCGAGTCGCCGGTGTTGGGCCTGCCCCAAGCAGTTGCCGTTGAGCGGATGCATGAGCTGGAAGAGGCGGGATTGATGCGTGGAGCTCAATTGACGGCCGCCGGCCGCGGGCTCCTGCTTTCGAGCCCCTATGCGGTCTACGCCGAAGCGATGGAGGCAAAACGCGGATGAGTGAAAATCAAGGCGAGCGATCCAGATCGCTGTCACAAACATTGGCGGTGCAGACGCAGGTACACCTGCCCGGCACCGCCGGGCGGTTGTTGAAGCAGATTCGCGACCTGGAACGAGTCGCGCCCTTGTTTGTGAAGTCCAGGCTGGTGCGGTCGGTCGATCGGCCCAAGCCGCTGTCGATCCGGGTGGCGGGCATCGCCACGCGGGCCGGCACAAAGCGCGTGGCGGGCGGTTACCTTTATGCCGCGGCCGCCTGCCGTATGGATATCGCCGTACAAGACAACGTGGTTTCCACGTGCGGTCAGGACAGTTCCTGCCACATCGACGACATCGATTATGAAGACCAGGCGAAGCGATTTCAGCTCATGGGAGTGCGACAGGCGTATGAGCTGGCCGACCGGGCTTTGAAGTCGGCGGAGCCGCTCGATGCGATTCTGGTCGACTGTCCGCTGTTGCTCAACCGCAGTATGGAGGCGCCAAACAAGGAGCGTTATTCGGGCTATCGCGCGCTGTATAACGAGACACTCTCGGCCATCGAGCAGTTCTGGCAGCAGCATCGCGAGCGGTTGTTTCCCTGGAATCCGAAAGGCCCCATGCTTGCCGGCATCGCGTCGGAGCGCTATGGGGCCATCATCGCGGTCGCACAGCAGGATCTGCGCACGGAGGAAGGCTGCCGGCACGTGTTGCACGTCGACGAGCTCGACCAAGAGGTGCTGCGGGACCTTTACGGGGCCGAAAAGGCCATCTCGGGCATCGGCGAGCGGCGTTTTATCCACGGCATTTTGGGCAGCTTTACCCGCACCGCGGCCTTTCGCATGAGCACCCAGACGCCGCGCATGGAACCGGAGACTGTCATGGCCGCCGGAGTGATCGGTTTGCACTATGCGGCCGGCCCTGGCACGCCGGCCAGGCTGCTCGAACTTGTCGGCGACGAGCCCGGCTGGAAAGCGGCGGACCTCGATCGCCTGGTAGGCGCGGTGATGGCGCTGACGGTAGTCGCCGGCCGCCAGGCGTGGCCATTGCCGGTGCAATTGGCGGAGCGAGAACTGAACGCGCTCGACGGCTTTCTCAAGCACTATCGGCACTGCCTGCACGAGGAGATGAAGAGTAAAGAGATCGAAGACGTCTGGCTCTCGGAGCTGGATGAGCTGAATTGAACATCGACAGGAAGCAATCAATGAAACATCAGGTGTTGGGCAAGCTGGTGGGCAATACGGGCGACCCCGCGAGATTGACAATGGTCATGACCTCTTCGATGGCGGGCCGCCGCGGCGAGTTTGTGCGCGTTTCGCATCAAGAGCGGCCGGACGAGCCGTCGTGCGACGTGCTGGGGCGAATCGTGAGCATCGCGCGCACGAACGCTCTCTATGACGCCGGCATGGGGAACTCGGTAACCGAATTGGAGTTGATGCCTGGTGCACGTGTGACCGGCGAGAGCGTGTTGGGCCGCATCGAGCTGGTCGGTTTCAACGACCCGACGACCGGTCAAATCCGCATTCCACGGCGGCCGCTCGATCCGGGCGCCAAGGTGCAGACGGTCGATTATCACTTTCTCAGTAAATTCTACGAGTTCGACGAGCAGACGGGCCTGCACATTGGAAATCTGGTGGGCTATGACCGCGGCGAGAACGTCGTGCCGGTATTCCTTGATATCAACCGGCTGGTCACCGAGCACTTGGCCGTGTTGGCGATGACGGGCGCCGGCAAATCGTACACGGTGGGTCGAATCATCGAGCGGCTGGTGGCGCTGCACAACGGCAGCGTGGTGGTGTTCGATCCGCACGGTGAGTACGGCCGTGCGTTGCAAGCAGGCAAGCTGAATTTCAACACCGACGCCGACGCGATCGACGACGTGCGCGATCAGCGGCGGATTCCCGAGATTCAGCAGATGTTTCGCCGCCTGGCGGAAGCGGGTGCGGGGATCGCCGCGTTCACGCCGCAACATGCCTCGTTCCGGCACAAATACGCGGGGGTCAATCGGGAGCTGGCCTTGCAATTCGACCATTTCGAAATGGACGATATCAGCGAAATCCTGCCGGGACTGACCGAGCCGCAACAACGCGTGCTCGACGTCGCCATTCGGTATTGGCGGCTGATCGACAAGACGGAACCGCGTGACATCAATCGGCTGCGGCACCTGCTGGGCGACGGACTCGAAGAGCTGAAGGAATGGGACCAGTTGAGCCAGGCCGAAGCGACCGCGCTCAACGGCCGCAGTGCCGCAGTCGCATCGCTGAAGCTGGCGCGCGTGCTCGCCGAGGCGCAGGCATTCTATTCGGCGGCGCTGGCGGCGCCGACCGACATTTACCAGATGGTCGGGCGGCCGTCGGAGCGAAAGGGACGGCTGGCGGTGGTCGACCTGCAAGGGCTGAGCGATACGGCCAAGCAGATTGTCACGGCCCTGATCTCCAGCGAGATTTTGCAGGCGGCGTCGAGCAAGACCGACCCGATTCGGCCGGCCTTTTTGGTCTACGAAGAAGGGCACAACTTTGCGCCGGCGGGCGAAAGCGCCGTGAGTCATCGGATCATCAAGAAGATTGCCAGTGAGGGACGCAAGTTTGGTGTCGGATTTGCCATCGTCAGCCAGCGGCCGTCGAAGCTCGATCCCGACGTTACCTCGCAGTGCAACACCTTGATTACGATGCGGCTGAAGAATCCCGACGACCAGCGGTTCATTGCCAAGACGTCCGACATGGTAAGCCAGGCCGACCTGGATGAGTTGCCCAGCCTTTCAACCGGAGAGGCGCTGATTTTCGGCCGTTCGATCGCGGCGCCCTTGCTAGTGAAAATCGGCGCCAAGGCGCTGATTCATGGCGGGGAATCACCCGACGTGCTGAAGGTGTGGGGGCGATTTGGTGATTGACGAGCTGCGAAGACGGTTGACCGAAGAGTGTGCGTCGCTGGCGGTTGCGCGCGAGGTGCTGCCGTTGTGGACCGACCGCGGGCTCGCCGATTATTCATGCACGCTGCATAGTGCCGGCGTGACCTATTGGACCTCGCTGGGGCAGCGATTGGGCTATCAGGCATTTGTTGAAATGCCGCCGCCGCTTCGCGGAGCTTATGCGCATGTCGGCCTTGACGTGCGGAGCGATTCGGCCTGGTACAGCAGAGATTCAGTCCGTCCCAGCGTGCTCGTTGAGTTCGAGCGGTACGCCGGTGCGATCGATGAAGGCAAGCTGATGGCGAAGGTGAGCAACTTGCTGCTGGCACATCACCGCTGGGAACAAGCGGCCGGCGCGCTCGTGCTTGCCTACTGGACGAAGAGCGTGGCCACGCTTCCCGATCATCGGGCGATGAAAGAGCGCGTGCGCAGCGGGTTCGAAACTGCCGCCAAGGAACGCGTCGCCGGCAGTTCGAGCTGTCGATTGCTGATCTTCCAAACCGTGTTGCGGCAAACGGCCGATGGCACGTGGCGACTCTGGCAAATGATCGAGCGAGGGACCGAATGAGCCAACGCAATCGCTTTTTCATTCCGCGGGCCGACCGACGCCTGGGTGATCGCTATGAACTGATGGAATGCTTGGGGGAAGGCACGCACGGCACGGTGTGGAGCGCGCAGCGGCTGGAAGACAGCGAGATTGTAGCCGTCAAGATTCCCCGCGAACAGGGCGCGAAAAACGAAGATTTGGCCGAAGGAAAGCGGCTGATTGGCCTCGACGCCCATCCGAACGTCGTGCGGGTTTATTGGATGGACCGAGTCCCGCCGGAGCGTGAATGGTATGTGATCGAGATGGAGTACTTTCCCAGCGATACGCTGGCCCGTTTGCTGGACGAAGGCGACCAAGGCTTCGTTACAAGCTATGCCAGGCTGTTGTCGCTGTACCTGCAGGTACTCGACGGCGTTCGTTACCTACACGACCTCGGTATGTCGCACGGCGACATCAAACCGCAGAATGTGCTGATTGCCGGAGATCGGGCCAAGGTCACCGACTTCGGCAGCAGCGTCTTGCCGGAGGACATGTATGCGCGGACCAGGGAGAACGGAGGCACGATCCTATACTCCGCACCGGAAGTTGCCGGCATCACGCTGCGCGGAAAGAACAAGGAGCAGGTCTTCAAGGCCGACATCTACAGCCTGGGAGTGCTGCTCTACCATCTGGTCACCTCGCGGCTGCCGCATGATACGCTGAGCCAGGTGGCACGCTACGCGCCTTTTCCGCGTCCCAGAGAAATCAACAGCTCGGTATGTCCGGCGCTGGAGGAAGTCATTTTGCGGGCCATGGCCCGCGATCCGAACGACCGCTGGACGTCGGTCGGCGAATTGATCCGCGCAACAGAAAAGGCCCGGCGGGCACAGCTCGACTACGTGGCTGAGAAAACGCACTCGGTTTTCAAACGCGCGGTGGCCGATTGGTCGTCGGATGTGGTCGGATATCTGGAAAAGTCGGACTACAAATCGGCGGAAAACGCGGCCCGCTTGGAATTCGAGGCGTCGGGCGATGCCCACGCGTTCTTAATGATGCTCAATGCCGCCGCGCGAGACGGGCGATATTTCGACTGCCTGAAATATCTCGACGAGAATCCGCGTCTTGTAGAGACCCCCTCGACCGTTCAACGCGACATCAAGCAACTCGCGCTCAAATGCTGCTTGGAGACACGAAACGTCGATCGCGCGGAACGATTACTGAACCAGATGATTGCCGAGGAGGGCGAGACGCCCGACTTGTTGTTTAAAAGGGCCTCAATTCTTGGTCTGCAAGCGCGGTTCAATGAAGCATGCGAGGTCCTCCTGCAGTTGAATCGCGATTTTCCCGGCCGCCCGGCGATTCTCCGGCGGCTCGTAACGGTTTATGAACAGCTTCGCGACCTGGGGAAGGCATCGGCGTTTTTGAAAGCGTATCGCAAAAAGGCGGAGGCCGACGAGTGGGCCGTGGAGAAAAGCGAACGGTTCGCCGCGCTTGGTTATCGGTAATCCAGTCGCCGTGCTGTGGCGAACGAATTGCCGGGTCCTATTTCAAAGCGGGAAATGATGTACTGGTCTTTGCAATCGTCGGGGGTGAAGCACTCGATAGCGAGCAGCAGCTCGTCAATCGCCTGGCCTACGGTGGTCATGATGGGAACCTGTGGTCGTGTCGCCAAGGCACTACTTTCGGAACAACCCCCTTGCTTGCTATGCACCATTATTCTACCAGACCGCCGGGGCACCTGCGAATGGCACCCCGAAATCCCCGCTCGCCGGCCAACCCCGGCGGCAGGCAGGCCGGTGATAAAACACGAACACTTCTCTGTTGAGTGCTTGCAATGATAATGTACTTATGATACGTTATCGGCGTGTCGCAGAATGTCGCGTTTGTCGATGGAGATGAAAAACGATGTCGAGCAGGCAGAACCCTTATGTCGGTCGGAGCGGACAAATGGCCGTGCTGGCCGTGCTGCTGGAGCGCGGCTATAACGTGGCCGTGCCCGAAGTCGACCGCGGCGACGATCTTTACGTGGTCCACGACCGCAGCGGCCTGCTGTACCGCGTGCAGGTCAAAAGCGCCACCGGCAAAGGAAAGAAACGCGTGTCGGGAGCGTTCAACATCTCGCTGGACCAGTTGCGGACGCCCCGACAGCCCGATCTGAACTACGTGCTGGTCCTCATGCACCCCGACGGCCGACGCGAGTTTCTCGTCATTTCACGCAGCGAACTGGAATATCTCTGGGAGTTCCAGGGCGTCGGCCACCTCACCGACCACGGCCGCCGCATCGTGCTGCACATCTCCTTCAGCCAACACGGCGTCGAGTGCAACGGAATCTCGCTCGACAAGTACCGCGACAACTGGTCGCTGTGGCCCAAGGTGGTGCATTAGGACACAGTACGCGGGATGGGTCCAATTTGCGAATCAACAGAGGCAGCCATGAGGGGCCAGTAGCGTCGCGAGGGGGCTCGCGGCGCACCGCGTTCTTTGACAATCCATTCATCAGCAAGCAGTCGTGAAGTGACCGATCGGCTGCGTCGGCGCCGGCCGCTCACAACGGTCGGCGCCGACGCGCCGATGGCCCTTGGCGCGACTCGGGCCAGGACAGCGGCGGCGCGAGCGGGCCAGAACGGCCAGAACGACACGGCGGGCAACCCCGGCGCGCCGGGACCCGGCAGCGGCGGTTGATCCACAGCAACTCGCTCAACCGGCTCGCGTCGCGACGGTCCGTATTCTCGCGACTGCGCTCGTCCGCTTGAATCAGCACGACGTCGCGGCAGCCGTACTCCGGCAGCAACTTCAACAGCCAGTCGTTGAAACCGCAGACCTCCACGATGGCCACGTAGCCGCCGTCGGCGGCGCACCGCTCGCGAAGGCCCGACGGGAATTCGCGCACACGCTCCCATTCGGTGCTCAATGGAATCAGCCTTTTGCCTGTGGCGTGTAAGCGGTCCTGTGGGTTATATCTCACCCTTGAAACAGAGCCGCTGGATGGCCAAAGCGCGCCCGGTCGCGGGATCGACGTCGACGATGCTGCCGTTGAGGCGCACGTCGCCCGTGGCCACGTCAAAATGCGTGGGGTTGAAGGTGCGGGTGGTCTCCATCACGCGGTCGATGCGGCGGCCCAAAATGCTTTCGTGCGGGCCGGTCATGCCCACGTCGCATTGAAAGGCGGTCCCGCCCGGCAAAATCTGCTCGTCGGCCGTCGGCACGTGCGTGTGCGTTCCCAACACGGCCGAAACGCGCCCGTCGAGATAGCGGCCCATCACCTGCTTGTCGCTGGTGGCCTCGGCGTGAAAGTCGACCAGGATCACCTTCACCTCGGCGGGAAGCTGGGCCAGCACGCGGTCGGCCGCCGCCCAGGGACAGTCGACCGGCCGCATAAACACCCGGCCCAGCAGACTGACGACCGCCACCGAAACGCCGTTTCGGGCAGGCAGGATCATGAACTCACGGCCTGGGGCCGTCGGCGGAAAATTCGCGGGCTTGACGATGTTGCCGGCCGATTCCAGCACCGGGTTGATCTCGCGGCGGCGGTAGATATGGTCGCCCAGGGTAATGCCGTCGACGCCCGCGGCGATCAACTCGCGATAGAGCTCCGGCGTGATGCCCGAACCGCCGGCGATGTTTTCCGCATTGCAGACCACCAGATCGAGATGTTCGCGTTCGATCAGCCCGCGCACCGCCTGCACCACGATCTGGCGGCCCGGCTTGCCGACAATGTCGCCAATGAGCAGAAGTCTCAATGAGCAATCTCCGTAAACCGCGACTCGCGAAGCACCGTCACCTTGATTTCGCCCGGATAAGTCAGTTGATCCTCGAACGCCTTGGCGATATCGAAGCAGATTTTGGCGGCGCTGGCGTCGGTGGTGTCTTTCGAGCGGACGAGCACCCGCAGTTCCCTGCCGGCCTGAATGGCGAAGGCCTGTTCGACGCCGGGAAAGCCGCCGGCGATCGTTTCCAGTTCTTCCATCCGCTTGATGTAACGCTCCAGCGTCTCGCGGCGGGCGCCGGGACGCGAGGCACTGCACGCATCGGCCGCGGCCACCAAGACCGTATAGGGGTTTTCGAGGCGCAGGTCGTCGTGATGGCCCAGCGCGGCATGCACCACTTCCGGCCCTTCGCCGTAACGCTTGAGCAGATCGGCGCCGATCTTGGGATGGCCCCCTTCGGCCTCATGGTCGGCCGCCTTGCCGATGTCGTGCAGCAGGCCGCAACGGCGCGCCAACCGCGGGTCGAGGCCGATCTCTTCGGCCAGCATGCCGGTGAGAAAGGCCACTTCGATCGAGTGCCGCAGCACGTTCTGGCTGTAACTGGTGCGGAACCGCAGCCGGCCGAGAAGATGAATCACACGTTCGTGCAGGCCCGGCACGTCGGCCTCGTGGGCCGCTTCTTGGCCGAGCTTCTGCAAGTGCTGCTCCAGCTCCGCCTGCGTCGCGACCACCACCTCTTCAATGCGCGAGGGATGGATGCGGCCGTCGGCGATCAACTTGGCCAGCGCGATCCGGGCAACCTCGCGGCGGACCATGTCGAAGCCGCTGACGATCACCACGCCCGGCGTATCGTCGATGATCACGTCGACGCCGGTCGCTTTCTCGAAGGCCCGGATGTTGCGCCCCTCGCGGCCGATAATCCGTCCCTTCATGTCGTCGTTGGGAATGTCGACGGTGCTGGTGGTGCTTTCGGCGGTGTGAGCGGCGGCGTAGCGCTGCAGGGCCGTGAGCAGGATTTCGCGCGACTTCTCTTCGCAGATGTCGGCCATCTGCTTTTCGTGCCGCATGATGATCGCGCCCGACTTATGTTGCAGCTCGGCGTCGAGCATGCTCAACAGCCGCCGCGTGGCTTCCTCCTGGCTGAGTGCGCTGATGTGGTGCAGGGCGCGCCGCTGCTCCTCCAGCAGCTTGCCCAGCTCGTCCTGACGGCGCGTCGTTTCTTCGATGCGATCGGCCAGCTTGCGTTGGTTGTTCTCGACCATCTTCTCCTGCTTGCGAAGCTGGTCGGCCTGCTGTTCCAGAGCATCTTGCCGCTTGTCCAGCAGGCGTTCGCGCTCGTGCAGCTCCTGCCGCAGGACGCTCATCTCCTTTTCGCCTTCGGCCCGCTGCAGGATGGCCGTTTCCTTGATCTCCAGCTCGGCCTCGCGGCGTCGGGCATCAATCTCGCGATCGGCCTTCTCGACGGTTTCCCGGGCGCGGGTCTCGGCGTCTTTCTGGCGCAGATAGTCGTAGCCCTTCAACAGCAGCACGCTGGCCGCGAAGGTGGCGACAATCAGAATGATGATGCCCGGCGTTCCAATCATGGCTTCCTCGTTCCATCGCCGGTCTGGGCCAAAGCAAGTCGTGGCGCAGACGGCCCGGTGACCGACTCAACGAGTGAAAGCGAACCGCGGGGGCCAACGGCGGCACAGAGAGAACGAGCGGGCCGCCCGAACGGGCAGCCTGCGTATCACGACAAAACGGCGACAGCGCGAGAGAAACCGTTAGACCGTTTCAGCCTGGGCGGTCCGGCGCGGCACGGCGCCCCCCTCGGCCATCGGCCAACGGGCGCGCAGCGCCGCTATACAAAGGCGTGATAGACGCCGGGGCGCGGCCGACGGGATCGTCGGCCGAGCTAGGGCGCCGTAAAATGCTTCAAACGGTGTCATCCAGCCGCAATGGGGCATCGCAATGCCGCCGCACGCGTCAGGCTCGCCCGAATTGGGGTTCGCGCCGCCGTTGCGGACGACTTCCGCCTGAGGAACCGTCTTGGAGCCCGGAAGCATTCCGAGCAACTGCTGCAAGAGGATAATCAGTAAGTGCATCGTTCGGCCCGACTTCGTTGTAAGCTGGTTCTCGCTACCTGCAACCGATCCAGTCGCAAAAAACTCACAGAACTCGTTTCCTCGGCTTCCGGCTTGGCGACCGGCCACCGCGGGGTTGTTTCGCTAACACGAATTTCATCGTATCAGACTTTGCCCGCTCCGCAACCAAAAAATGGGTTCAGGGTTCGGGGTTCAGGGTTCAGGGAGCGGAGGTCGGCCGAGCCTATTTACCTGCCAGACTCGAAATTGGCGATGCCGCGGGTTATGCTGACCCAGACCGCCGTGCCTTGCACCCATAGCCTGAACCTGAACCTGAACCCTGAATCCTCCCATGCAACTCGGACTTGTCACCTACATGTGGGGCGCCGAGTGGGATCTGCCCACCGTCATCAAAAACTGCCGAACGACCGGTTTTGCGGGCGTCGAGCTGCGCACCGGGCACAAACACGGCGTCGAACCCTCGCTGGGGGCCGACGAACGGAAGCGGGTGGCCGACGTGTTCCGCGAGTCGGGCGTGGAATTGGTCGGTTTCGGCAGCACCTGCGAATATCACTCGCCCGACCGGACCACGCTGCAAAAGAACATCGACCAGACCAAGGCCTTCATCCTACTGGCCCACGATTGCGGAGCGTCGGGCGTCAAGGTGCGGCCCAACGGCCTGCCCAAAGACGTGCCCGTGGCCAAGACGCTCGAACAGATCGGCAAAACGCTTGGCGAGCTGGCCGCCTTCGGCGAAGGCTACGGCGTTGTCTTGCGGCTGGAAATACACGGGCACGGCACCGATAAGCTCGAACACATCCAAACGATCATGAACGTCGCCGATCATCCGGGCGCAACGGTCTGCTGGAATTGCAACCCGGCCGACCTGGCCGGTCAGGGTCTGGAGCACAACTTCAACCTGGTGAAAAACCGGCTGGGCACCATCCACATCCACGATCTGATTAGCGATTACCCCTGGCAGCCGTTATTCGGCCTGCTGAAGGGCGCCGGCTTCGATGGTTGGACGCTCGTCGAAGAGGGCTCGCCGACCGCCGATCCGGTCCGCGTGATGAAATACTATCGGCTGCTGTGGGAGCGGATGACGGCCTGACTCAGCGCAGGTCTTCCGCCACCTGCCGCAACGCCGCAAGCACGTGCGTCAGGTCGTCGCCCGCAATGGTCAATCGAGTTAACGGCCCCTTGCTTGGCTGGATGACGAGAAAAAACCGGTCGCTGAACTCATCGTCGCGCAGCAGAAGCACTTCCGACTTGCCCCCACTGATTGCCAGCGAGTCCGAGGGCGATTCGTGCCCGTGGCCGCCGTTCTCGCCTGCCGAGCGGGCCAAGAATTCAAGGATCTCTTCGACGATTTCCAGCGATGCGATCTCAAAGCGAAGGTAGATCGACGGCCCCTCGATTTGCGCAAACCATCGATTCGGACCCGACGTGCTTTCGTCAACGGCGATTTCCCACGGGCCCGATGATCCGATTGCGGTAAGACCTAGTTCCCGTGGCGGGGCACCGGCTTTCGTTCTGCGTTCACGGGGGATGGCCATTTTTTCTCTCTTGATGGGTCGGGCGGCGCGTCGGTCTCACGGCAGAATGTTGCCGTCCGAATCGACTCTCGTTCGTCCGAGCTTGCCGCCGTTCTCTTGCACATCCCAATGATCGGGATACTTTCCGTGCGCCCGGTCCTTGATCCAGATTCTCCCCTGCGTGTCGACGTATCCGTACTTCCCTATTCTCGGTCCGTGCTCGACTCGGGCCTTCTTGACGATCAGTTCTCCCTTCTTGTTCTTGTCGAATGCTGGACGGAAGGGCGCAACACCGTGCGTCGGCAAGCCTGCGTTCTTGATCTGTTGTTCGATTTTTTGCTGTGGGTCGCTTGCATCTTTCGCCATCTGCACGATGTCCCAGCGAGTGCCTTTCGAGCGGGCGCCCCGCGCTCATGTCTATTAGGTTAGTGTACCGCGATCAGCGGCGAAACGCCAAGGAGTGTTTGCCAGCATCTCCCGGGTTCGACAATGAACGACGCGCAAGCCGGTGCATGGCTCGCTGGGCCGATTCATCGTTTCAAACGCGGCGGCCAGGCATTGGTCGGGAAATCTTTGGCGGCACTCTTGACGGCGTTCAATTGAACGCTACAATGCGTTCAATTGAACGTATTCATGGGTGCTCGCATGCCGAAACGTCCGCCGTTGGCAAAGTCGGAACTGGAACTGGCCCGCATCGTGTGGCGCTTGGGCGAGGCCACCGTGCGGCAAGTGCTTGAAGCCTTGCCCCGCGAGCGCGGTCTCGATTTCGCCACCGTTCAGACTTACCTCCGGCGGCTGGAAGCCAAAGGCTACTTGCGCGTGCGCCAGCGGGGCCGCGCCAATATCTACAGCTCGCGCGTCGAGCCGGACCGCGTCGTCGGCGAGGTCGTGCGCGATTTTCTGGACCGCGTGTTCGACGGCCAGCCGCTACCTCTGGTCGAGCAGTTGATCAACGATCGCGGCCTGTCGGACGAAGAAATCGAGCGGCTGCAACGCACGCTCGACGAGCTCAAGGAGCGCAAACAATGACCACCGATCTGCACCCAATCGTCGAATTGGCCTGCCGGCAACTCTGGCAAGTGACCTTGGTGGCGCTCTTGGCCGCAGCGGTCCTGCGCTTCGCATGCCATCGCCGGCCGCAGCTTGCTTATCTCGTCGGGCTGGTGGTCTTGCTGAAATGTTGGGTGCCGCCCGTCTGGAGCAGTTACGGCGGCATTTTTTGTTGGCCGCCGCAGATCAACCTGGCGCCGGCGAGCAGCGAGCAGTCCCGCGAAGGTCCGTCGCTGGCGGCGTCCGCGAGTGCTCCTGCGATCGCAGCCTCACCGACGGAGCGACGGCCCGATCAGACCGCAGACGCTGCGCCCGCGAATGTTCCATCGCGTCCGTTGACACAAGCAGAAGCCATGAACGGCCGCACGGTCACGGCGCTCGTGTTCTTCACGGCTTGGCTTGCGGGGGCCGTCGGTTTCCTGGTCCGGGCGTGCGTCGATGGATGGCGATGGAGAAGCGGCATTCGTGCGGTGCCGGCCCCCGACCACAGTCGCTTGGAGGGCCTGGTGGGCGAAATCGCCGCTCGGCTTGGCTTGCGACGGCGGCCAACGGTTGTCGTGACCTCGACGTCGACCGGACCTGGCGTGTTTGGCCTGTGGCGGCCGACGGTCGTCGTACCGCTGCGGTTGCTTGCCGGCCGCGACACGAAAGACCTGGCGATGGTGCTTGCCCATGAGATGATTCACATTCGCCGCGGCGATCTTTACGTGGGCGTGTTTCAGTTCGCGACGCAGGTCGTGTGGTGGTTCCATCCACTCGTCTGGTGCATCTGCCGGGCGGTCACGCGAGAGCGAGAGCGTTCGTGCGACGAAGCCGTGCTGGCGGCGCTGGATTGCCCGCCGGCGTCGTATGCTCAATGTTTGCTGGATGTGCTGCGTGTGAAGCGGCGATCGCCGGTGCTGCCGGCGTTTCCGGGCATGCGTGCGGCCGACGTCACGCAACGGCGAATCGAACACATCATGCGATCGAACGTTGCCGCTCGCAGCCGAACGCCGCTCCGCTACTGGTTGATGGCCGCCGCCGCGTTGTGCCTGGTGTTGCCGGGCCAGCGGCTGACGGTGGCCATGCCCGGCAATCCGCATACGCCGGTTGTCGTTGAGGCACGAGAGGTATCGCCTCCGCCTGCCACGGACCGCCAGCCATCCGACGACGCCTCGACCGCGCCTGAAGAAAAAGATCCACCGCCGTCCGCCGACGCAGCGGCGAACGCCGACGGTCCGTCAGCGACGGGTGCGGCAGGCAACGACGAGCAACCATCGGCCATCGACCAGGCGATCGACCGTGGCATTCGTTTTCTCAGAGGCCAACAAAAGGCTGACGGCTTCTGGCCCGATCCGGTCGGTTATCCCGGCGGCATCACGGGGCTGTGTACGCTTGCCCTGCTCAAGCATGGAATAAAACCGGACGATCCTTCCCTCCGGCTCACACTCGCTCACCTTGGGCCCTTGCAGCCAAGCATGACTTACAGTACCGCAGTTCAAACGCTCGTGTTCTGCGCCGCTGGCCCTCAGACCCATCGGAAGACAATCGAGCGCAATGTCGAATGGCTCGCCTTGCAGCAGAAGCAGCAGGGGCCGTTCACCGGCGCCTGGGGCTACCCTCAAGCGCGGGGCGACAACTCGAACACGGCCTTCGCCGTCGCGGCGTTGTACGAAGCGGACCGGGTCGGCGTAAAAACCGCAAACGCGGTCTGGCGGCGAACGCTCGATTATTATGTAAACACGCAGAACAACAACGGCTCCTGGGGATACAAGCCCGGTCTGGGCGGCACGGGCAGCATGACCAGCCAGGGGCTGTATTGCGTGACCGCGGCGGCGAAAGTGTTGGGCGAAGACAAGCCCGACCAACCGGCCGCCAAGTCCATTGAAAACGCGGCGGCCTGGTTGGCGCGGAATTTCAGAGTTGATGGGAACCCAGGCATCCGCGGGCAGGGGTGGCAATTCTATTACTTGCTCGCACTTGCCAAGGCCGGGCGGATTTCCGGTAAGGCGAGATTCGGCGAGCACGACTGGTTCGATGATGGATCGAAGACGCTGCTCAACTTGCAGCAGCTCGATGGCTCATGGAAAGGCACCGGGCACGCCGAAGACGACCCGCACCTTGCCACGAGCATGGCGATATTGTTCTTGCTGCAAGGCCGCGACAGTCCAGCGCGAGCACCCAATGAATAACGTCCTTATCCGGCTGGTTGAGGCCTGGTTCGGGCGTGATGATATCGCCGCCCCGATCAGGAGATTTTTCTCTCAGTAATCTTTCTGTCTTTAGTTACTGTGCTTCCTCCCGTCAAGCGAGTGAAACGTCACCAACGAGCGGGAAATGTTGATCCAATGGATGGCATTCAAGTCGAGATGGGCGGCGAGCCGGTGGTATTGGTCCTCGAACGTCGCCAAGTCTTGTGGCTTGAGGGCCGTGATGCAGATACCCGCGCCTTCGGACGTACAAGTCATCTGATGCGTGCCAATTCTGCCTGCACGTCCGACGACGTCGACTTCTCGCAGCGCCAAAGCGTGCCCACCCAACCAGTGGATAATGGCTTCTCTGTAAAGCTGCAAACGAGGCCCACGCCCACATCTCGCAGCATCGCAATCAAGCCTCGTTGCAAGTCGAATGATGCGGAACCGTCGGGACGCCACCGGCTGTCGTCGATCTCGAACACTATGCGGTCTTGACGAATCAGACTCGGTGTTAACGAATTCGTGTTGCACCGTTGGCGGGCGGAAGTTCACGACTTTGCCGTGCCCCAGCTCGGTCAGAAGCAGATAATTCAGGAGCTGGCTACGGTCTTGGGACAGCCTTGTTAGCTCTGCGTCGACGGCAACGGGCATGGAAAGACAGAAAATTACTGACAGAAAAATGAGAATCGCGCGCGGCCGAAGTAACACCCTTTAGCCTTATCTACTGTAATATGCAACCGGGGTCCTCGTCATCCCAACATATCGGACCAAGTTGGCGGTAGTGACGGAGCAACTCAATTATCCACAACGCGCGAGATCCCCTCTGCTACCAGTGTCGCACGGTTAGACACATTTTTCTGTCAGTAATTTTTCTGTCCATACCAGATTAGTGATGGTGCTCGTGCCCGTCGCCGCCTTTGAACAGGTTGCTGCTCTTGTCGCCGCGGGCGGCGATGTAGGCGATCAGGTCCAAAACCTCGTCGCGCGTGAGCTTGTCCAGCAGGCCCTTGGGCATGATCGACGTCTTCGCCTTCTCGCGCTGGTCGATCTCCGATTTTTTCAGCACCACCGGCTCGGCCTTGGCCAAGGGGTTCTCGATCACCTTCACCGCGTCGGCCGTCTCCTCCAGCACCAGCCCGGTGACCGTCTTACCGGAATCGAGCTGGAACGTGTAGGTCTGGAATTTCTCGTTGATCTTGGCCGAGGGGTCGAGAATCTCTTTGAGAATATCGACCGGCTGATACTTCGCTTCGAGCTTCGATAGGTCGGGGCCGATCTCCGTCCCCACGCCGTTCAGCTTGTGGCAGGCCACGCAACTCGCCACGGTAAACATCTGTTTGGCGTCGCCGAAAGAACGGCCCGACGAAAGATCCTCGACCGCCACCGCCAACTCGTCGAACTTCCATTCCGTCCGCAGCCTCCGGTCCTTCAGCAACTCGTCCTTGATTTCCAGCGGATGGGCCGCCAGATAGGCTTCCGGCCCGGCCAGATACTGATCGAGATCGTCGACCACATACAGCGCGCCGTACATCCGCCGCCAGTGGCCCGGAAAGGTGCAAACGTAAGGATAGACGCCGGGCTTGGTCGGCGCATTGAACGTCAGACGTTGCGAGCCGCGGGGCTGCAAAAGCCGGCTGGCCAGGAGAATCTTGTTCGAGGGCGGCACGTACTGCCGCTCCAGCGCGCCGGGCTGCTGCGCCGTCGATTCGCCCAGCAGGCCGACTTCTTCCAGCGAACCCGGCCGCACGATCACGAAGTTGTGCGGCATCAGGTCCGGATTGTCGAGCAGGAACTGCACCGGCTTGCCGGCCGCCACGGCGATCACGTCCTGATCGTACGACATGCGTTCGGGCAAGGTGCCGAGCTTGATCACCCGCACGCCCAACTCGCGCAGCTCGCCGCGAATCCGGCGGGCTTCGTCGATCGGCAGCAGCGATGCCAATGCGTCGGCAAATTCGAGCTCATCGAGCGCCGACTCGCTGGTGCGGTCTTCCACCGGCAGGCCGCGGACGGCGGGCACGACCGCAGCCAGCAGCGGCTTGACTTGCTGCTTGTTCCAGTATTGGCGGCCGATGCGCTGCATGGCGCGGATGGCGGGCAGCAGGTCGGCGGATGCGCCTTTCTCACTATGAAGTACCAAGGCAGCCAGCGTGTCGAACGTCTTGGCCTCCTGGCCGCGAACGTAGGTGAGCGCGTTCATCGCGGCGCGGCGGACCAGCGTGTCGCCGCCCCCACCTTCCAGGTCGAACTGCACTTTGCGGTCCGGCGCGGCAACGCCGCCACGTTTGAACACTTCGTGCCTGGACGAATCGAGCACACGCAAGGTGAACCCTTCGAGCCGCTTGCCCAGGTCGCCGTCGCCGCGGTTGTAGATCACGATCCGCTCCACGGGATACGTCTCGCCCAGATCGACTTCCCACCACGGTTCGGGCGTGTTCTCCTGCGTGTGCGTCTGGCCGTTCATGCCGAACAGGCCGCTGGTGTTGCCGTCGATGGCCCGCGCGGCGTCGCCGCCGTAGGCCGTATTCTTTTGCGTCGCCTTGCCATGCCGGGCGACGTTGCGGCCGCCGCTGTAGATCTCGACTTCGGCCAAAGTGAGCGTCCCTTTACGCGGCAGCTCGATCCGTACATAGCGGCCAAGCGTGCCCGTGCTCTGCTTGGCGTGGGCCAGCGGCTCAGGCAGCCCTTGCAGCAGCGGTTCGACCAGCGGATAGAGACGTGCCCTTAAACTGGGATCGCTGACCAGCGGCACCGCGCTCGTCAGGTCGTACAGCGCCGGCAGGCTCGTCGTGCCCAGCTTCCAGGCGTTGTCGGGCGAGCCGTCGATGGCGATCAACGCGGAGAAGGCCACCTGGCGGATGATCGGCTGCTTCGATGCCGTGGCCAGCTTTTCGATCTGGCCGCGCACGGCCGCGAGCTGCTCGGCGTTGCGAGCGGTCAGCAGCCGCACCAGGTCGAACACGACGCTCTCATCGCGGTCGTCTTCTTTGTTGTCGATCCGATGGATGGCGTCGAGCAGCACGTCGAGCTCGCTCTTCTTGTCGAGCTTCGCCAGGCCGGCCAATGCCTCGCGGCGATATTCGTCGCGCGCGCCCGGCCGGAACAGCAGTTCGTAGTAGACCGGCCGCGATCGTTCTTTCGACAGAAGCTGATCGAGCGAAAGGTGCTTGAGCAAGAAGCTCGCGCCGGCTTCGGTCGTCAGCGGAATCTCGCGCTTCTCGGCCAGCGCCTGCTTCCAGAGCGGCTCGAGCGACTTCATGGTCTGGTCGCGCGCATAGTCGAGGTACGGATCACTCGTGGCTTGCTGCGCGACCAACGCCACCTCGAACGCTTCGGGCACGCGGAAGAAGCTCGCCGCCCGCACCGCCTGCAAGCGCACGCGCGGGTCTTCGTCGGCGGCCAGCTTCTTAACCTCGTTGAGGGCCTGCGGCACGCGGTCGCGCCAATAGCAAAGCACGCGCGTGGCCCCGGCACGGGCATCGCCATCTTTCGCCGCGAGCACCTGCTTGAGAAGATCGACATTGACCACGTTGTGTTGCTGGTGCAGCCACAGGGCCTCCAGCAGATGATGCTCGTAGCCGCTGTCGGCCGGACTGAGTCGTTGCAACCACGGCTTAAGCGCCGCCAGCACGTCTGCCGACGGCCGTCCGCTTAGCTCGATGCGAGCGCGGTAACGCACGCGGTTTTCTGGCTGCTTGAGCAGGTCGAGCAACTTTTCGACCGGCTCGCCCGCGATCTTGGGCGAGGGGCTGAGCTTGCGGCCCTCGTAGGTCACGCGATAGACGCGGCCGTGCTTGCGGTCGCGGCTGGGATCCCGCAAGTTGTGCTGCATATGGCCGATGATCGGATTCTGCCAGTCGGTGAAATAGAGCGCGCCGTCCGCGCCGATTTCAAAATCCGACGGGCGAAAGTTCGGGTCGCTCGACGACAAAAACGGTTCCAACTCGGTGCCGGCGATGCTCGATCCCTTGTTTTCAAGCCGGTAGCGCAAGATGCCCTGAAAGCCGATCACGTTGCCCACCAGCAGGTTGTCTTGCATCTCGTCGGGAAAGTGGCGGCTCGACAGGATCTCGGTGGCCGGGCAGGGCCGCGTCCGCTGGTTATATACTTGCGGCGCATGCGGGTGCTTTTGCGGGAACTCGACGTAGCCCGAAAAAATCGCCCCGTGATAGGGCTGGGCGCCGGTGCCGTCGTGAACGATGTCCTGGCCCCAGCGATCGAACACGTGGCCGTGCGGATTGGCAAAGCCGTAGGGCACGTACCGCTCGAACTTGAACGTGCGCGGCTCGAACCGCCAAACGCAGGCGTCGGTGTTGCGCTGCGGGCCATAGGGCGTTTCGACCTGCGTACGATGGAACACGCCTTCCTGGAAGTAGAGACCTCCGCCCGGATCGAGCACGAAGCTGTTGGCCGTGTGGTGCGTGTCGGCCGAGTCGAGTCCGTGCAACACGCGCAAGCGCACGTCGGCCCGGTCGTCGCCGTCGGTGTCTTTGAGAAACAGCAGGTCGGGGGCCATCGCCACCAACACACCGCCGCCCCAGAACTCGAAGCCGGTCGGGTTGTGCAAATGATCGGCGAATGTCTTGCATTTATCGGCCTTGCCGTCGCCGTCGGTGTCTTCCAGGATCAGCAGCTTGTCGTTCATCTCCTCCTTGGGCTTCCAGTGCGGGTAGTTCGGCCAGGCGGCGACCCACAGCCGGCCGTGGGTGTCGAAGGCCATCTGCACGGGATTGATGACTTCAGGAAACGTCTCCTCGCTGGCGAACAGATTGACCTTCAGTCCCTTGCCGATCGTCATCTTGCCGATGGCTTCTTCACCGCCGAGAAAGACGTGCTCGCCGTTGGGACCGGGGCCGGGCTTGTTCGTGACCACCGGAATGAAGGGTGGCGTGTTGCCGTCGTCGACTTTGAGATCACGTCCTTGTGCCATCTCCCAGACGCGCTTATCGCGGTTCTCGGTCATCGCGTCGAGCACTTCCAATTCGCGCATCATCACTTCGCGGTTCGTCTGGCCGTTGACGAATTTCAGATACGATCGGCCGCCGTAGCTCGAATAGCCGTCGGTCGTGCGGTAGCGATGGAACCAATAGAAGTTCTTGCCGTTGACGGCCTCGCGGAGCTTGGTGAGCGCTTCATCGCTCAGTTGCGGCTTCTGGTCTGGAAAGAGCGCCTGTACGATCACGTCGGCCAGTTCGGCGTTGCCATCTTCCGTCAGGTGGATGCCGTTCATGGTAAGGGACCTACCGGCACGTTTACGCGTGCCGCTCGCCGAGGCCGGCGAGCGGGAGGCGTCAGCCTCCCGGTAGATTTCCAACGTCGGCTGAAACAGATCGACGAACGCCACGCCATTGGCCTTGGCCACTTCGGCCATCGCCCGCGTGTAAATCTTCAGCCGAGCGTTGTTCTCGCTGCCGTCGGGCAAGTTTGGATCGTGCAGGTCTTCATGGGCGATGGGAGAAAAGAGCACCAGCTTCGGCGCGCTCTGGCCGTTGTACTTTTGCCCCAGCGTGTGCTTGACGAAGCCGTCCAGGTCTTGCTTGAACTTCTCCAGGCCCTGCTTGCCGGCGAACGATTCGTTGAACCCGAAGAAGGCGAACACCACGTCGGCCTTGGTCTTGGTGAGCCATTCATCGGGGCTGCCGAACCCTTCCGATCGCTGGCGAATGGTCAGTTCGTCGGCCGAAAAAGCCAGGTTGCGGAACGTGAGCCGATGTTCCGGGAACCGGGCATGAACGAGCGTCTCCATCCATCCATCGTGCTGCATCCGCTCGGCCAGCGTGTTGCCGATGATCGAAATATGGTCGCCCTTCTTAAGATCGAGGCCGGCGGCCGCGGATGCCCGATCACCGCCGTCGGCTTCCAAGGCAAAATCGGCCGGCTTGAGGGCCTTCTGCTGCCAGTATTCCGTGTTCTTGAAGCCAAAAAAAGACGGCTCGAACGTGCCGACGATCTCGACGTCATTCTTCTCCGGAATCTTGTCGCCCAGCCCGGTGAGATCATACGCCGCGTTGACAATCAGCCGCCGCAGCCCCTCGCTGGTAAAGTCGATCGAGGCGCCCATCGTCGTGCAGAACGCCTGGCCCGCTTTGCCCGACGGGGCGGTGTACGCCTTGAGCCAGGCCAGCGGCATCATGGGGTTGTTCTTTTCGCCTTCGACGGGCGGGTCGCTCGGCTTCATGCCCGCCACCACCTGACCATAGAGCAAGACCTGGGCATCGGGCGTGAGGTTCTTGACGCCGTAGACATCGGTCTGGCCGAACACGTCGCTCACGCCGCGCAGCACCACAGCGTCCTTCTGCCGCTCGTTGATGATACCTCGCGTGGCCTCTTTGCCGTGGTGGCCGTGATGGCTGATCCAGGTGTCGCCCAGAATCTGTCGCCCGAACCCGCCCGGCCACTTCGAGCTGGAAAAGCTCCAATCGAGGTAGGGGCTGTCTTTCTTCTTCGAGTAGCTGAAGGCGTGGGTGGCGGTGCGCAGGCCGATCACCGGTTTGCCGGCGTTGATGAAATCGACGATGTGTTTCATCTGATCGTCGGGCAGCTCGCGGAACCGTGTGGCGATGATCATCAGGTCGGCGTCGTCGAGCTGCTCCAGGCCCGGAATGTTGTTCTGGTTGTTGGAGTTGATGATGCCGGTCTGCGGATCGACGGCGAAGTGGACCGTACAGTCGAAGCCGTGCCGCTGGCTGAGGATTTTGGCCAGCATGGGCAACGCTTCCTCCGAGCGATACTCTTCGTCGCCGGAAACCAGGACGATTTTCTTTCCTTTGCCGGGGCCGTCTTTGCTCCTGTAGGCGACCCATTGGTCGGCCGCGAGGGCGTGCAGGCCGGTGCCAACGAGCAGGCAGACGGCCAGAAAGCAACGAGGGGCGTGTCGTTTCATCGGTCTCTCTAGTGGTTTGGAGGAATCCGTATCGTAAAACACGCATTCCGGCTCTGCAAACGGCCCTGCCGATCGCAGCCACCAGACGTCGCAAAAAAAACCCCGCGTGCGGCATTGCGCCGGCACGCGGGGCCACACGGAGTTTTGCGATAAGATCGCGGGCCTATCGGAACAGATCCGGTTCCTCCGCTCGCTTGGCGTTCCTTTGCTCGGGGAACATGTCCGAAAGATTGTCTTCGGCGTTGATCCCCACTTCGACGTTTCCGCTGAAGTTGATGGCTTTGCTCGCCATGTGGCTGCCGTTGCCGCGATCGTATTCGATCACGATCGGATACGCATTGCGGACGGTCCGGGTATGCCGGGCACGCACCATCATCGGCTCGTCGTTGACCACAAAGTGGAAGTCTTTGGGGTTGCGCGTGTTGTCGATGGTCACGTCATAGCGTTGCTTGAAAAGCTGCCAGCCATGCTCGGTCGGCGTCCACACATAGGTGCCGTCGCTCAGCGAATACTCGGCGACGCCTGCGTTGGCCCCGCGATCGTACTCGATTCGCCAGGGCCATCCGGTCGGCAGCCGCTGAGAGGTGCCCGGCCGCATAATGTATTCCTCGCCGTTGAGCACATAGCGGATCGTCTCGCCGTACTTGCGCGGGTTCATGATCAAGGTGCCGCTGCGTTGGGGCGCGCCTTCGGCGTCAGGCAGCGGATCGTCGTTGACCACCGGCAGACCCAGCGCCTCGGCCGCGTTGCCGCGCGCGATTTCGACACCGCCATGACCGCGACTCCCCACCATGACCGTCGAGTCGTTCAGCACCACCGCGGTACCGACCGAGAGATTGGGGTTCTTAATCAGTTTCACCCGGCCCTTGGGCAGGACGGTCGCGGCGCCGATATCGGGTTCCGCTTCGTCGAGAGTCTCCTGAATCTGCACCCAGGTGTTCAGCTCGTCGAGCGCGCCAGCCAGCTCGCCGGCTTTCTCCTCCGAAACGGCCAGCTTGTCGAGCGCGTCGCGCAGGTCTTCGATTTGCGCGGTGGTGGCATCCCCTTCTTCACCGCTCTGCTCCAGATGCTTGAACGCCCGTTGTAATTCGGCTTCCCGCGCGATGCGCTCCGCGCCGGCGGCGTTGTTCGGCTCGGCTTCGAGCCAGACTTCATAAATCTGTTCGGGATCGCCGGAGCGGAGGGCTTTGGTGAGCGCGGTGCGGCAGGCCGGGTTCCACCCCGCCGTGCCCGACAACGCTTCGAGCTTGTCCGGGAAGAGTTGCCGCATCTGCGGGCGGAGGTCTTCAATCAGGTCCCGAATCTGGCGGTCGACGCCTTCTTGGGCGGCTTCCAGCCGGTTTTCGGTGAGAGGAATCGGCGTGACGACTTCATTGATCATCGAATCGGTATTCCGCACCGGCATCTCATTGCGTCGCAGTGCGCCCGGCCTGTCGAGCGGACGACGTGCGACCGTTGGCTGGCGGCGCTGGAAGCTGCCGCCCGGCGGGCCGTAATACTGGGCTCCGGCGGGCCAACTCGCAAATTGCAAACATCCCAGGCTTAAAACAAAGAGGATTGAGCGAGGTAAGAACATGTTCGTTTCTCCCTTTTTGGTCCGGATAAGGCCGACGCAGAGTGACCGCCGCGGCACAGCACAAACTTCGATCGCAGTAGCATAAGCGCGGGAGCAACGAGTGTGCCGCATGGAGAATTTACCGCCACGGCACCAAACCACCCGGATTGAAGGCGGTGGGGCGTCTACAAAACCGCCGCGCCGGTTCTTTGCCGACCAATGGGCGGCAATGCGCTTCAGTGATTGGCCCATTCATTCATCAACAACGATGCGATAGACTTGCCGCATGTCGCAAAACCCGTGGGAATTCTGGATCGATGTGGGTGGCACGTTTACGGATTGCTTTGCCCGGCTGCCCGACGGACCGCTCAGGCGGCATAAGCTGCTCAGCTCCGGCGTGACGAAAGGGGCGGCGGCCGCGAATTCGAGCCAAGCGGTCATCGTCGATCCCGCGCGGACCGACGACCCGGACGGTTTTTGGAATGGATTCACGTTGCGTCTGCTGTCCGTCGACGGAAAGACGCTCGCCGAACGACACGTGCATTCCTTCGACGCCAACACGGGCACGTTCTCGCTCGACATGCCCCTGAACGAAGTGCCCGCGGCGGGTCAGCCCTATGAGCTGGCGAGCGACTGCGAGGCGCCGGTCCTGGCAATTCGCTACCTCATGCGGCTGCCGGCCGATTCAATGATACCGGCCGTGCGCGTCCGTTTGGGCACGACGCGGGGAACGAACGCGCTGATCACCCGCCGCGGCGCGAATACGGCACTGGTCACCACGCGCGGCTTCGGCGACGTCCTGCACATCGGCTATCAGAACCGGCCGAAACTGTTCGAGCTGGCCATCAAGAAACCGGTCCCCTTGTTTGCGCACGTGGTGGAGATCGGCGAGCGCGTGACCGCCAAAGGCGAAGTGTTGCAAGCTCCCGATGAACAGCAAGTGCGAGAGCAGCTTACCGAGCTTAAAGCACGTGGCATCGAGTCGTTGGCCATCTGTCTGCTGCACGCCTTCAAGCACACGGCGCATGAGGAGATCGTCGCAAGGACCGCCGCCGAAATCGGCTTCGACGAGATCAGCGTCAGCAGCCGCGTCGCGCCGCTGATCAAGATCGTGTCGCGCGGCGATACGACCGTGGTCGATGCCTACCTCAACCCCGTGTTGCGGGGCTACGTCGAGCGACTGCGCGAGGCGCTCGGCGCGAGCGAGCTGCGGATCATGACCTCGGCCGGCGGCCTGGTAAGCGCCGAGCGGTTCCTGGGCAAAGACAGCATTTTGTCGGGCCCGGCCGGAGGCGTGGTCGGTTTTGCCCGTGCGGCGCGGCAGGCGGGCTTCGAGCGGGCCATCGGTTTCGACATGGGTGGCACCAGCACCGACGTGGCGCGCTTCGACGGCCGCTTCGAGCTGGAGTACGAAACCGAGAAAGCCGGCGTGCGCGTGGTGGCGCCGATGCTGTCGATCGAGACGGTGGCGGCGGGCGGCGGATCGATCTGCTCCTTCGACGGCGTGAAGCTGGTGGTCGGCCCCGATAGCGCCGGCGCCGAGCCGGGTCCGGCCTGCTATGGCCGCGGCGGCCCGCTGGCCGTCACCGACCTCAACTTCTATCTGGGCAAGATTCTGCCGCGACACTTTCCCTTTCCACTCGATCGTCGCGCGGTCGAAGGCCGGCTGGCGGCGTTGATCGAAACCGTCGCTGCCGCCACGGGCAGGCGTTATTCGCCCATCGAACTGTGCGACGGCTTTCTGCGAGTGGCGAACTCGAACATGGTCAAGGCCATTCAGTCGATCTCGGTTGCCAAGGGTTACGACCCTCGCGATTACGTGCTCGTCGCCTTTGGAGGCGCGGCCGGTCAGCACGCTTGCACCGTGGCCAGAGAGCTGGGCATGCGGCAGATTCTCTTGCATCCCGACGCCGGGCTGCTCAGCGCGTACGGCATCGGACAGGCCGACGTTTCGCGGCACCGGGCCAGCGGCGTGTATCAACCCTATTCCGAGACCGCCGTCGCCGAGTTGGCTGGGCAATTTCAGCGAATGGCCGACGAGGCGCGAGGCGAGTTGTTCGCCGAAGGCGTCGATCCAGCGCGGATCGAAGTCCGCCGGTCGCTCGATCTGCGGTACCGCGGGTTGGACGCTTATCTGACGATCGCGGAGCCGTCCGACGGCGACTACGCCGAAGCCTACGCGACCGAACATGAGCGACTCTATGGCTACCGCCGGCCGCAGCGGCCGCTGGAAATTGTGGCCGCCCGCGTGGAAGTCGTGGGACGCTCGCCGGAAGAACCGGCAGCGCCGGCCTCGGCCGCTTTCCGTCGCGCAATCAGTGAAGCCGCGACCGGCGCCTGGTTCGACACCGTCGAACACGCCACCGCCGTCTACGATCGCGCGACGCTGCGGCCGGGCGACGTGATGGGCGGGCCGGCGATTATTCACGAGTCGTCGTCGACCACGGTGATCGATCCCGGCTGGCAGGGAGAGATTCTGGCGGGCGGCGAGTTGCTGCTGACCGACCAGGCCGGCCAGGCACGTACGCAAGTTTCGACCGAGGCCGACCCGGTGATGCTCGAAGTGTTCAACAACCAGTTCGCCGGCATTGCCGAGCAGATGGGCATTACGCTGCGAAACACGGCCAGCAGCGTCAATGTGAAGGAGCGGCTCGACTTCAGTTGCGCCATTTTCACTGCTGCCGGCGACCTGGTGGTCAACGCGCCGCACATTCCGGTTCACCTGGGGGCCATGAGCGAGACGATCAAGCGGCTGCTCGACGACTTCCCCGGCATGCAGTCGGGCGATGTGTTCGTGACGAACAACCCGTATCGCGGCGGCTCGCACCTGCCCGACGTGACGGTCGTGACGCCCGTCTTCACCACGGACGGCGACTCCGGGCGGCTGGTGTTCTTCACGGCCAGCCGCGCCCATCACGCGGAGATCGGCGGCATCCGGCCCGGCTCGCTTCCGCCCTTTTCGCGAAACCTGGCCGAAGAAGGTGTGCTCATCCGCGGCATGAAGCTGGTCGAGCGCGGCCAATCGCGGTTGGACAACCTGAAATCCCTCCTGCTTTCAGGGGCCTATCCGACGCGGAACGTGGCCGATAACCTGGCCGACATCGAGGCCCAGGTCGCGGCCAATCATCGCGGCTCAGGCGATCTGCGGCGGTTGGTCCAACGATACCGTCTGCCCGTTGTGCTGGCCTACATGGGGCACATTCAGGCCGCGTCCGAGCGAAAGATGCGTTCGGCCTTGGCCCGGCTGGGCGACGGCGAATATCAATTCGTCGACCATCTCGACGACGGTTCGCCCATCGTCGCCAAGATCACCGTCCGGGGCGACGCGGCGACCATCGACTTCACGGGCACCGGTGCCGTATTGCCGGGCAACCTGAATGCGAACCGGGCGATCGTGACCGCGGCCGTGATGTACTGTCTGCGGGCCATGATCGGCGAGGAGATTCCGCTCAACCAGGGCGTGCTGGCGCCGGTCGAGATCGTCGTTCCGGAGTGTTTGCTGAATCCGCCCGAAGGTCCGTCGCCGGAAACGTCCGCTGCCGTGGTGGGCGGCAACGTCGAGACCTCGCAGCGGGTGGTCGACGTATTGCTCGGCGCCTTGCAACTGGCCGCGGCTAGCCAGGGAACAATGAACAACGTCGTCTTCGGCGACGCGACGTTCGGCTATTACGAAACGATCTGCGGCGGTGCCGGCGCTACGGCCGATGCCGACGGCGCCGACGCGGTTCACACGCACATGACCAACACGCGGCTCACCGATCCGGAAGTGATCGAGCACCGCTATCCCGTGCGCGCGCGCGAATTCTCCATTCGTCGCGGGTCGGGCGGCGCGGGCCGAAAGCGCGGCGGAGACGGCATCGTGCGGAAGCTGGAGTTTTTGCGGCCGCTGGAAGTTTCGATCGTATCTCAGCGCCGCGGCCCCTACCCGCCTTACGGCCTTTTCGGCGGCGAGCCGGGAGCGGTTGGCCGCAACTCGCTCCAGCGCGCCGACGGGACGATCGAGGATTTAGGGAGCCAAGTACAGTTCACGGCCATGCCCGGCGACGTATTGACGATCGAAACACCCGGCGGCGGAGGGTATGGGGAGCTGTGAAGGCTGCCAACGGTTTCCGCAGGCTGCCGCGTTCTTCCCGCGTTTTTTCGAAAGCTGCTATGCAAATCGGAAGGCTGCCACGCTTTGCAGTCGGCCATCTTCCACCGAAGATGGCCAAGGGCAACGAATTGCGGAGTCAACTCGCCCGTGGACTGGTGCAATCCAAAGACCCGATTCGAACGGCTTGACGAGCGCAAAGGAACCATTATAAAAAGAGAGCCTGGACGGGTTCGGCCCAGGAAGACCGAAATTGAGGCGCGGGCGCCACAGGTTGCCTGCGCGAACCGTTGGAATGGATCTTGGGTCTTAGATTTTGGGGCTTTGCCGTGCATGCGAAGACCCAAAGCCGACGACCCAAGACCTTTTTATGGCGCCCCAGACAGGGGATCTTTTCGACAAGGAGTGCCCCCCCCGACACCCGCTGTTTTCGCAAAGGCGTGCCAAACGCGCGATTTTTTTGGCCCGACCGTCTTGCAGGATCTTTTCCGCTTGCTATATTTAGAGGTTTTCGTAGCGGCTGAACGCAGGCTAGCGTAGCTCAATCGGCAGAGCAGCTGATTTGTAATCAGCAGGTTGTGGGTTCAAGTCCCTCCGCTAGCTCATCGCGGTCGAGCGGCGGGGGGTTTCCCGAGCGGTCAAAGGGGTCAGACTGTAAATCTGATGGCACTGCCTTCACAGGTTCGAATCCTGTACCCCCCATTTGCGGGTGTAGCTCAATGGTAGAGCAATAGCCTTCCAAGCTAAAGACGAGGGTTCGATTCCCTTCACCCGCTTCGGATAAGAAAGGAAGAAAAAGATGGATGGCGGCGGGGGCAATTTTGGATTTTCGATTTTGGATTGTTCGAATGAACGACTGCCTGGAATCCAAAATCCAAAATCGCCAAGGCTGCTGTAGCTCAGTCGGTAGAGCGCGTCCTTGGTAAGGACGAGGTCACGGGTCCGACTCCCGTCAGCAGCTCTCTTTGATCACAGTTTTCAACGCTTGCTTTAACGCAGGGAGACAGAATGGCCAAGGCAACTTTCGAACGGAAAAAACCCCACGTCAACGTCGGCACGATCGGTCACATCGACCACGGCAAGACCACGCTCACAGGCGCCATCCTGGCGGTCCAGGCGGCCAAGGGCCTGGCGAGCTTCAAGTCCTACGCCGATATCGCCAAGGGCGGCACGGTGCGCGACGAGACCAAGACGGTGACCATCGCCGTCAGCCACGTCGAATACGAGAGCGACAAGCGTCACTACGCCCACATCGACTGCCCAGGCCACGCCGACTTCATCAAGAACATGATCACCGGCGCCGCCCAAATGGACGGGGCGATCCTGGTCGTGTCGGCCGCCGACGGCCCGATGCCCCAGACCCGCGAGCACATTCTGTTGGCCCGCCAGGTGGGCGTGCCGGCGTTGGTGGTCTTTCTCAACAAGGTCGACCTGGTCGACGACCCCGAGTTGCTGGAGCTGGTCGAGTTGGAGCTGCGCGAGCTGCTCACGCACTACGGCTTTCCCGGCGACGAGATTCCGATCATTCGCGGCGCCAGTCGCCTGGCCTACGACAACCCCAAGGATCCGGAAAAAACCAAGTGCATCCAGGAATTGCTCGACGCCATCGACAGCTACATTCCCGAGCCGGTGCGCGAGGTCGACAAGCCGTTCTTGATGGCGGTGGAAGACGTGTTCTCGATCGAAGGCCGCGGCACGGTGGCCACGGGCCGTATCGAGCGCGGCATGGTCAAGGTCGGCGAAGAAATTGAAATTGTCGGCCTCTCCAAGAAACCCGCCAAGACCACGGTCACCGGCGTCGAAATGTTCAACAAGACGCTCGATTCGGGACAAGCGGGCGACAACGTCGGCTGCTTGCTCCGCGGTCTGAAGCGCGACGACATCGAGCGCGGCCAGGTGCTGGCCAAGCCCGGCTCGATCACGCCGCACACCAAGTTCGAGGCCGAAGTGTACGTGCTGTCCAAGGAAGAAGGCGGACGGCACACGCCGTTCTTCAGCGGCTACCGTCCGCAGTTCTACTTCCGCACGACCGACGTGACCGGCACGGCCAACCTGACGGGCGACGTCGAAATGTGCATGCCCGGCGACAACGCCAAGCTCTCGATCGAGCTCATCAGCCCGATCGCCATGGACGACGGCGTGCGTTTCGCCATCCGCGAGGGTGGTAAGACGGTCGGTTCGGGCGTGGTGACCAAGATCCTTGAGTAAGTAAGGAGGATGGCCTTCCTAGGCCGTCCAGGCAAGGGCGGGGACAAGCGAGGACGCTTATGCTACGAGGAAATAATAGGGGCGTAGCTCAACTGGCAGAGCGCTGGTCTCCAAAACCAGAGGTTGCGAGTTCGATTCCCGCCGCCCCTGCCATTTCCTCAAGGCACAGTGTAAGGCGCGCAGTGAAATCGAGGGAACGATGAACCAAGATCGGCGAGTAAGCACGTGAGAGAAGGCAATACGGCAATCCATCCGATGTGGCGCGAGTTGTTCAGCGTCGGCATCTATAAGCGGAGCCAGGGGCGCATTGCGCGGCAGGTGACGTTTGCCGTACTGGCGGCCGTGGTGGCACTGGGCGCCTGGAGTTTGCAGCAGTTCTTGATGGACCGCTCGGTCACCGCGCAATTCGGCGCGGCGGGTGCGGTGCTCGTCGTGGGCTGGTGGATGTCGTATCGCGCGGTCAACATGCCGCGCTTTGCCGACTTTCTCATCGCGGTCGAAGCCGAGATGAATAAGGTTTCGTGGCCGTCGAAGGGCGAGCTGTTTCGCAGCTCGGTGGTGGTGATCATCACCATGTTCGGCCTGGCCGCGACGCTTTACTTTTACGATTTGTTGTGGCAAATGCTCCTGACCAAGCTCGGGGTATTGCGAGGATAGGCTGCCGGTGACGGGGAGTGCGGTTGTGACGGATGAACTCGACGATTTATTGACCGGGCCCGACGAGGGTCCGCTCGAGCACGCGGAACCGGAGACGGGCGGGCCGGCCGCTGAAGCCGCGCGCCCGGTCGACGCGCCTGATGCGCCGTCGCAGGCAGGGGCGGCAAGCCCAGAGGCGACTGAGGCGGTCGCCGCGGGCCCCGACGCGTCCGAACAGCCGGCTCTGTCGCAGGAAGAGGGGCCGCAGGAAGAGGATCGGCCGGCGGCAAAACGCGCCGCGTCCAGGAGCAAGCCGGCCAAAGCCCGCGCGCTGCGTGCTCCGCTCGAAGTCGGGTCGCTGGAAAAACAACCGATCAAGAAAGACTGGTACATTCTCAAGGTGCAGAGCAACCGCGAGGACTCCATCGCCGACGCGCTGAAACGCCGCATCGCCATCGAAGGATTGGGCGATTACTTTGACGAGATTATCGTTCCCACGGAGAAGGTCTCGGAATTCAAAGGCGGCAAAAAGCGGGTCGTCAAGCGGAAGATCTACCCCGGTTACATCGTCGTCCACATGGAATTGAACGACGACACGTGGTTCCTGGTGCGCGAAACGCCCGGCATCGGCGACTTCACGGGATCGGGCGGCAAGCCGACCCCCATGCTGCCGCACGAAGTGAACAAGATCGTCGCCAAGCAGGAAGATAAAGCGGAGGAAGAGATTCGCACCGTGATTCCCTACAGCCAGGGCGACCGGGTGCGGATCAAAGAAGGGACGTTCGAGAACTTCGAGGGCGACGTCGACAACATCGACAAGGCGAACGGACGCGTAACGATCATGATCAACATTTTCGGCCGCTCGACGCCGGTCGAGCTGGAATACTGGCAAGTGGAAAAACTTTAATGTTCAAGGCGTTAGGCGTTCGGTATTAGGCGTTAGGCGCCTGACGCCTAATGCCTGACGCCTGACGCCTCAAAAACATGGCAAAGCAACTCGTAACACAAGTCAAGTTTCAGGTGCCTGGCGGCCAGGCGACGCCGGCGCCGCCCGTGGGCACGGCGCTGGGCCGTTTCGGCGTGAACCTGGGTCAGTTTGTCCAGCAATTCAACGAACGGACGCGCGAAGCGGGCGGCATGCCGATCCCGGTCGTGGTGAGCGTCTACAACGACCGCAGTTTCGATTTCGTCACCAAGAGTCCGCCGGCCGCGGCGTTGTTGAAGCAAGCGGCCAGCATCGCCAAGGGGTCGGGCGTGCCGAACAAGGAGAAGGTCGGCAAGGTCACGGGGGCGCAGATTGAAGAAATTGTCAAGCAGAAGATGGCCGATCTCAACGCGCGCGACGTGGCCCACGCACGCCGCATGATCGAGGGGACGGCCCGCAGCATGGGAATTACCGTGGAGTGATTTTGGATTTTGGATCGCAGATGCGCCAAAACTGAAATCGAATCCAAAATCCAAGATTCAAAAACTCAAAGATGCCTCATCAATCCAAACGATTCAAAGCCCTGGCCGCCAAAGCGCCGGGCACGAGCGCGCCCTTGCCGCTCGACAAGGCGGTCAGCCTGCTCAAGCAGTTCAACACCACCAAGTTCGATCAGTCAGTCGAGATCGCCATGCGGCTGGGCATCGACGCCAAGCAGGCCGACCAGTTGGTGCGCGGCTCGATCGTGCTGCCGCACGGCATCGGCAAGTCGCTGCGCGTGGTGGTCTTCGCCAAGGGCGATCTGGCCGACCAGGCCAAGGCGGCGGGTGCCGACGAAGTGGGCTCCGACGATCTAGCCAAGAAGATCAAAGACGGCTGGACCGAGTTCGACGTATGTATCGCCGCGCCCGACATGATGGGCCTGGTCGGGCCCTTGGGCCGCGTGCTGGGTCCGCGAGGTCTGATGCCTTCGCCGCGTGCCGGCACAGTCACGCCCGAAGTCGCCAAGACGGTCAAAGAATACAAGGCCGGCAAAGTGGAGTTCCGCAACGATTCGGGCGGCGTCGTGCATGCGGCGGTCGGCAAGTTGAGTTTTGACGCGGCCAAGCTGGCGGAGAACATCCAGGCCTTCATCAACCACATTCACGGCATGAAGCCGCACACGGTGAAGGGGCACTTTGTCAGGACGGTCGCCATTAGCGCCACGATGAGTCCCGGTATCCGAATCGCCGCATAGATATAGAAGAAGCGGTCAGTGGCAAGTTGGTCGGTGACCAATGTCCTGAACCCTGAACCCTGAACCCTGAATCCTTCCAATGAGTAAATTTGTCAAGAACCTGATTAGCGACGATCTCAAGCGCCGGCTGGACGGCGTCGAAAACGCCCTGCTGGTCAGCGTGGCGGGACTCGACGCCAACAAGAACTCGCGGCTGCGCAAGACGTTGCGCGAGAAGAACATTCAATTGCTGGTCATCAAGAACAGCCTCGCTCGCCGGGCGACCGAAGGCACGCCCTTGGCCGCGGCCTTCGAGCAAATGGAAGGCTCGCTGGCCGTCGTGTGGGGCGCCGAAGACATCGTGTCGCTGGCCAAGCAGGTCACCGCCCTCAGCGGCGACAAACAGTACGAACCGTTCGCCGCCCGTGGCGGCGTGATGGACGGCAGCCGGCTGACCGCCGATCAGGTGGCGGCGGTGAGCAAGTGGCCGAGCCGGCAGGAACAACTCAGCATTCTGGTCGGTCAGATTCTCAGTCCGGGGGCCACGTTGGCTGCCCAGTTCACCGGCCCCGGCGCCGCGTTGGCCAGCCAGATCAAGCAAAAGGGAGAGGAGCAAGAAGAGGGATCTGCCCCAGAAGCAGCCGCACAATAGAACATGAGACCAGGAACCCAGCCACCAAACCAAAACATCCACAACGACCCAACCGAGAAAGGAACGATCAATGTCCGAAGCAGCTACGATGGAATATTCCACTACAACCAAAGAACTCGGTGAGAAGATCGCTGAGCTCACGCTTAAGCAGGCCAAAGAGCTGAGTGACTACCTGGAAAAGACCTACGACATCAAGGCCATGGCCGGCGGCGGGGTGATGATGGTGCAGGGCGGCGCGGGCGGGGCCGCGGCCCCGGAGGTGGTCGAGAAGACCGAGTTCGACGTCGTGCTGGAAGCCTTTGGCGACAAGAAAATCGGCGTCATCAAGGTGGTGCGTGCCGCGACCGGCCTGGGCCTGAAAGAGGCCAAGGACCTGGTCGAGGCCGTGCCCAGCAAGATCAAGGAAGGCATCTCCAAGGAAGACGCCGAAAAGTTGAAGAAGGAGCTGGAGGAAGCCGGCGCCACGGTTTCCATCAAGTAGTTCGCGTGCAAACTTGTGGCGACCGCCAGAGACCGAAAACCGCGCGTATCGCTGGCGCGTGGTTGTGGGCCGGGCGGCGCCTTGTCCCGCAGGGGCCGGCACAGAAGTGCTTGTTCCGCAGTGGAGTGCCGCGCGGCGTAGCGAACCGCTCGGCATCGTTGGAAGTGGTTTGACCGCCATCTTGCGCTTTGATAGCGGACTGAACATCGGCCGTGCGGGCCAGCGCGCGCCAATCGACCCAGATTTCCGGCCTACGTCTCTTACCCGTTAGGATCTTCATTCCTTATGGCCACATCGGCAGAACGTCGCCTCAACCCCAGTAAAGTGATTCGTTTCGGCTCGGAGCGAAAACACCAGAGCATTCCCGACCTGACCGAGATTCAGACGCGCAGCTACGATGCGTTTCTGCAACTCGACACCCCGCCCGATAAACGCAAAGACCAGGGCATTGAGGGCGTGCTACGCGAAATCTACCCCATCGAAAGCTACGACAAGACGCTGCAACTGCAGTACCTGCGTTATGATCTGGGCAAGCCGCGTTACACGCCCGACGAGTGCCGGCAGCTCCGGTTGACCTACGGCCGGCCCTTCAAGGTCTGGCTGCGGCTCACCAAGGAGCAGCCCATCGACGAAGAGGTCTACCTGGGCGACATGCCGATCATGCTCGGCGGCGGCGAGTTCATCATCAACGGCGCCGAGCGGGTCGTGGTCAGCCAGTTGCACCGCAGCCCCGGCGTCGATTTCGTCAGCGAAATGGAAGGCATGGAGCGGCGGCTGCACAGTTGCCGCATCATCCCCGAGCGCGGAAGCTGGATCGAGCTCAACGTCAGCAAAAAAGAAGTGCTGACGGTGCGCATCGACCAGAGCGGCAAGTTCTCGGCGCTGACGCTGCTGCGGGCCATGGACGCCAGGTACAGCCAGAACTCCGATTTGATCCGCTGTTTCTTCGAGACAACCGTGGAGAAGGTCGTCGACGGCCGCAGCGTCGGCAAGATCGAAGGCAAGCTGGCCGTGACGGACGTGGTCTACCCGGCCGAAAGCGACCGCGCCGGCGAGGTCATCCTGGAGTCGGGCCAGAAGATCACCAAGAACGCCGCCGAGGTGATCTGCACGTCGGGCCTGACATCGGTGGAAGTCATGCCCGACCAGAAAGATCAGCTCATCTTCAACAGCCTGCGCGAAGACAGCACGGCCAGTCACGAAGAGGCGCTGCTGAAAATCTATCAGCGTCTGCGGCCCGGCAACCCGCCGCAGTTGGAAAAGGCCAAGGCGCTGTTCCACGAAAAGTTCTACGACACTAACCGCTACCGCCTGGGCCGCGTGGGCCGCTTCCGCATCAATCGCAAGCTCGGTCTGGAGATTCCCGAAGGCGAAATGACGTTGCGGCCCGACGACCTGATCGCGGCCATCAAGTATTTGCTGAGGCTGCGCGGCGACGATCCTACGGCTGAAATCGACGACATCGACCACTTGGGCAACCGCCGCTTGCGGACCATCGACGAGCTGGCCGCCGACGAGCTGCGGAAGGGCTTCTTGAAGCTCCGCCGCACCGTGCAGGAGCGGATGAGCCTCAAGGACGTCGAAGACATGACGCCCCGCAGTCTGATCAATCCCAAGAGCGTGTCGGCGGCCATCGAGTATTTCTTCGGCCGCGGCGAGCTGTCGCAGGTGGTCGATCAGACGAACCCGCTCTCGATGCTCACGCACGAGCGGCGGCTGTCGGCGCTCGGCCCCGGCGGCCTGAACCGCAAACGGGCGGGCTTCGAAGTGCGCGACGTACACATCTCGCACTACGGGCGAATCTGTCCCATCGAGACGCCGGAAGGTACGAACATCGGCCTGATTTCAAGCCTGGCGATCTACGCCGGGGTCGACGAATACGGGTTCCTGATTACGCCCTATCGCAAGTGCATCAAAGGCAAGGTGGCCGACGAAGTCGTCTGGCTGCGGGCCGACCAGGAAAACGAGGCCTTCTTGGCGCCGGCCGACACCCCGGTCGAGCACCACAAGCTGGTGGGCGACAACATCATCGCCCGCTACCGTGCCGACTTCGAGATGGTGCCGGCCGACAAGATTCAATACACCGACGTGGCCCCGGCCCAGATGGTGGGCGTGTCGGCCGGTTTGATTCCCTTCTTGGAGCACGACGACGCCAACCGCGCCTTGATGGGCTCCAACATGCAGCGACAGGCCGTGCCGCTGTTGGTCACCGAGCCGCCGATCGTGGCCACCGGCATGGAGCGCGACGTGGCCCAGAATTCCGGCATGCTGATCCGCGCCAAAAAGAAGGGCACGGTCAACTACGTCGATGCCACCAAGATCGTCGTCGGCGACGAGACCTATGAGCTGCGCAAGTACGTGGGCCTCAACGAGCGGACCTGTCAGAACCAGCGGCCGATCGTCAGTCCCGGCCAGAAGGTGGAGAAGGGCGAGGTGATCGCCGACGGCGCCGCCACCTACAAGGGCGAGTTGGCGCTGGGCCGCAACGTGCTCGTCGGCTTCATGGCCTGGGACGGTTTCAACTTCGAGGACGCCATCATCATCAGCGAAGAGTTGGTGAAGAACGACGTGTACACTTCGATCCACATCGAAGAGTTCGACATCGAGATTCGCGAGACGAAGCTGGGCCGCGAGGAGTTCACGCGCGACATTCCCAACGTCAGCGAAAAGGCCCTGCGCAACCTCGACGAAAGCGGCATCATCCGCGTCGGCACCTTCGTGCGGCCGGGCGACGTGCTGGTGGGCAAGGTCTCGCCCAAATCGAAGACCGAGTTGACGCCCGAAGAAAAGCTGCTGCACGCCATCTTCGGTCGGGCGGGCGAAGACGTGAAGAACGATTCGCTCGAAGTCCCTTCCGGCGTGGAGGGCATCGTGATCAACACGCAGAAGTTCTCGCGGAGGCTGAGCCTTTCGGAAGACGAGCGCAAGCAGTTCGAGAAGCAGCTCAAGGAGGCCGAAGCGCAAGGCAACGCTAAGATCGCGCAGGCTTTTGGCGCATTGGTCGAGCAGATCGAAGGGATTTTGCAGCGTCCGATGACCGACGAAGACGGCAACGCCTTGGTCCGCGATCAGGAGCACAAGTATGTGGCCGAGCAGGCCCAGCGGTTCAAGATCGAGTCGCTCGACATCCGCAGTCCGCAGCGCAAGGCCGACGTCGAGAAAGCCTGGAAGAACGGCTGGCCGTCGGTCGAAGTCGCCATCGACGAGCGCGACCGCCATCTCAACTCGATGAAGCGCGGCGACGAGCTGCGCAGCGGCGTGTTGCAGATGGTGAAGGTCTACATCGCCGCCAAGCGGGTGATTTCGGTGGGCGACAAGATGGCCGGCCGCCACGGCAACAAAGGCGTGATCGCCAAAATCCTGCCGCAGGAGGACATGCCCTTCCTGGCCGACGGCACTCCGCTGCAGATCATGCTCAATCCATTGGGCGTGCCGAGCCGCATGAACGTGGGTCAGATTCTGGAGACGCATCTCGGCTGGGCCGGCGCCAAACTCGGCTTCCAGGCCATCACGCCGGTGTTCGACGGGGCCACCGAAGAGATCATCCAGAAATGCCTGGACGAGGCCGACTTGCCCCGGCACGGCAAGGCCCAACTTTTCGACGGCCGCACCGGCGTGCCGCTCGAACAGGAGACCACGGTAGGCTACATCTACATGCTCAAACTCCACCACCTGGTCGACGACAAGGTTCACGCCCGATCGACCGGGCCGTACTCGCTGATCACGCAGCAGCCGTTGGGCGGCAAGGCCCGCTTCGGCGGCCAGCGGTTCGGCGAGATGGAAGTCTGGGCTTTGGAAGCCTACGGCGCGGCGTACATCTTGCAGGAGTTGCTGACCGTCAAGAGTGACGACGTGGAGGGACGCACCAAGATTTACGAGTCGATGGTCAAGGGCGAGAACACGCTCGAGGCCGGCACGCCCGCCAGCTTCGACGTGCTCACCAACGAGATTCGCGGCCTGGCCCTGAACATGCAATTAGAGAAACGACGGGTATGAAATGTCAAATGACGAATGTCCAAGGACGAATGTCCCGTCATTTCGTCATTCTGTCATTCGTCATCGAGCCCGGTCCCGCAATAACTCAACCCGCGTACAACAACCCCACCCGATAAGGAGCGAAAACAATGAGCACAGGTAACGCCGAAAGCTCTTACGATCGGATTAACGATTACGCCTCGGTCAAAATCAGCCTGGCCCGGCCGCACGACATTCGTAGCTGGTCGTTCGGCGAGGTCAAGAAGCCCGAGACCATCAACTACCGCACCTACCGCCCGGAAAAGGACGGTCTGTTCTGCGAGCGCATTTTCGGACCCGAAAAGGACTGGGAATGTTCCTGCGGAAAGTACCGCGGCATGAAATACAAGGGCATGATCTGCGACCGTTGCGGCGTCAAGGTCACGCACAGCCGCGTGCGCCGCAAGCGCATGGGCCACATCGAGCTGGCCGCGCCGGTCGTCCATATCTGGTTCTTCAAGGCCATGCCCAGCCGGTTGGGCAACCTGCTCGACATGAAGACCACCAGCCTGGAGAAGGTGATTTACTTCCAGGACTACGCCGTCATCGACCCCAAAGACACTCCGCTCAAGCGGCACCAGCTTCTCACCGAAGAAGAATTTCGCAAGGCCCGCGACGACTACGGCGAGGGAAGCTTCGACGCCGACATGGGCGCCGAGGCCGTCCGCAAGCTGCTGGCCAATCTCGACCTGGTCACCCTTTCGCAAACACTGCGCGTCAACCTTGCCGAGACCGGCTCCAAGCAGAAGCAGAAAGACCTGATCAACCGGCTGAAAATCGTCGAGGCGATCCGCGACAGCGACAACAAGCCCGAATGGATGGTGCTCGACTGCATCCCGGTCATCCCGCCCGACCTGCGTCCGCTGGTGCTGCTCGATTCGGGCAACTTTGCCACCAGCGACCTGAACGACCTCTATCGCCGCATCATCAACCGCAACAACCGGCTCAAGAAGCTGGTCGATCTCAATGCGCCGGAAGTCATCATCCGCAACGAGAAGCGGATGTTGCAGCAGTCGGTCGACGCCCTGTTCGACAACAACCGCTGCAAGCGGCCCGTGCTGGGCAGCAGCAACCGGCCGCTGAAGTCGCTCACCGACATGATCAAGGGCAAGCAGGGCCGCTTCCGCGAGAACCTGCTCGGCAAGCGCGTCGATTACTCTGCCCGCAGCGTGATCGTGGTCGGCCCCGCCCTGCGCCTGCACCAGTGCGGCCTGCCCAAGAAGATCGCGCTGGAACTCTATCAGCCGTTCATCATCCGGCGGCTGAAGGAGCTGGGCCACGCCGACACGATCAAGAGCGCCAAGAAGATGCTGGAGCGCAAAGACGACGAGGTGTGGGACATTCTGGAAGAGGTGATCCGCAATCACCCGGTGCTCTTGAATCGCGCTCCCACCTTGCACCGCATGGGCATTCAGGCCTTCGAGCCGACCCTGGTGGAAGGCAACGCCATCAAGCTCCATCCGCTGGTCTGCAAAGGCTTCAACGCCGACTTCGACGGCGACCAGATGGCCGTACACCTGCCGCTTTCGATCGAGGCCCAGGTCGAGGCCCATACGCTGATGATGTCGACGAACAACATCTTCAGCCCGGCCAACGGCGCGCCGATCATCAGCCCCTCGCAGGACGTGGTGATGGGTTGCTACTACATGACCATGAGCGTGCCTGAGCGCAAGGGCGACGGCATGGTGTTCAGCTCGTCGGCCGAGGTCCACCTGGCTTACTCGCTGGGCAAGATCGACACCCACGCCCACATCAAGATCCGCCTGGCCAAGAACCGCCGGCTCAAGGGCGAGGGCGAGATCAAGGCGGGGCGCATGATCGAAACGACCGTGGGCCGCGTGTTGTTCAACGACGCCTTGCCCGAAGGGATGCCTTTCTACAACATCCCCATGAAGAGCAGCGAGCTGGCCAAAGTCATCTCCGACTGCTACGCCATCCTTGGCCGCCGCGCCACGATCGATCTGCTCGACTCGATGAACCGCACGGGCTTCCGCGAGAGCACGCGCAGCGGCCTGTCGTTCGCCACCGACGACTTGATCACGCCGCCCATGAAATCGAAGATCATCGGCGACGCCGAAAAGACGGTGCTCAAGTTCCAGAAGCTCTATCAGCGCGGCGTGATTACCGAAGTCGAGCGCTACAACCAGGTGCTCGACGCCTGGACGCACGCACGCGAGCGGATCACCACCGAAATGATGGCCGAGCTGGAAAACGACCATCGCAAGCCGGGCTACGTGAATCCCATTTATCTCATGGCCAACTCCGGCGCCCGCGGCGGCGTCGAGCAGATTCGACAATTGGCCGGCATGCGCGGCCTGATGGCCAAGCCTTCGGGCAAGATCATCGAGACGCCCATCAAGGCCAACTTCCGCGAGGGCCTGACCGTGCTGGAGTATTTCAGCTCCACGCACGGTGCCCGCAAGGGTCTGGCCGACACCGCCTTGAAGACGGCCGACTCCGGCTACCTCACCCGCAAGCTGGCCGACGTGGCCCAGAACGTGGTCATCACCCAGCAGGACTGCGGCACCACGCAGGGCATCACCAAGGGCGTGATCTACCGCGGCGAGAAGGTCGAGGTGCGGCTGGCCGACTCGATCCGCGGCCGCGTCAGCCGGGCCAACATCGTCAACCCGATCACCGACGAAGTGGTCGTCAAAGAAAACGAGCTGATCACCGTCGAGATCGCCCGCCGGGTCGAAGAGATGGGCCTGGAAAAAATCCAGGTCCGCAGCCCGATGACCTGCGACGCTTCGCTGGGCATTTGCAGGCTGTGCTACGGCATGGACCTTTCGACGGGCTCGCTGGTCGAGGAAGGGATGGCCGTGGGCATCATCGCGGCCCAAAGCATCGGCGAGCCGGGCACGCAGTTGACGATGCGCACCTTCCACATCGGTGGCACCGCAGCTCGTGCCGTGGAAGAAAGCGAGATTCGCGCCAAGAAGGCGGGCATCGCCAAGTTCGCACGGCTCAAGCTCGTGCGCAACGAAGAAGGGCAGCAGATCGTGCTGGCGCGCAACGGCGAAATCGCCTTGAGCGATCCCAAGGGCCGTGAGTTGGAGAAGTATGAGATCCCGGCCGGTGCCGTGCTCAAGGTCGAAGAGAATCAGGAGGTGCAGGCCGGCGCCGTGCTGTGCCAATGGGACCCGCACAGCATCCCGATTCTGGCCGAGGTGGGCGGCAAGGTCCGCTACGAGGACGTGATCGAGGGCGAAACGCTCCGCATGGAGAAGGATCCCAGCGGGCACATTCGCCGCATGGTCATGGAGCACAAGGGCGATCTGCACCCGCAGGTCATCTTGGAAGACGCCGGCGGCAAGATTCTCGACTTCTATTATTTGCCCGAAAAGGCCCACATCGAGGTCAACGAGGGCGACCAGGTGGGGGCCGGCACCTTGTTGGCCAAGACGCCCCGCGAGGTGTCAGGCACGCAGGACATCACCGGCGGTCTGCCGCGGGTGACGGAAATCTTCGAGGCCCGCAAACCGAAAGACCCGGCCGTGATCGCCGAGATCGACGGCAGCGTCGAGTTGTTGGGCGAGAAGCGCCGCGGCAAACGGACGATCATCGTCCGCAGCGAAAGCGGCATCGAGCGCGAGCACCTGGTTTCGCACGGCAAGCACCTGCGCGTTCACGCCAGCGACTTCGTGCGCGCCGGCGAGGCGCTGGTCGACGGGCCGTTGGTTCCGCACGACATCTTGCGGATTTCGGGTGAAGAGGCCGTGCAGCACTATCTGGTGCGCGAAATCCAGAACGTCTATCGCAGCCAGCGCGTCGAAATCGACGACAAGCACATCGAGATCATCGTGGCCCAGATGCTCCGCAAGGTGCGGATTGAAAGCGTCGGCGACACCGGCCTGTTGCCGGGCAGCGTGATGGACAAGTTCGAGTTCCGCGCGGTCAACCAGCGTCTGTCGGGCTGCTTGCGGATCACGGAAAAGGGCGACAGCGACTTCGCCGTGGGAGCCATCGTGCCCAAGGACACCTTGGAGCAGGTGAACGCGCAGATCGAGGCATTGGGCGGCGAGGCGGCCAAGGGCACGCGGCCCAAGCCGGCCACCGCCAGCACGCAGCTTTTGGGCATCACCAAGGCATCGGTGCAAAGTGCCAGCTTCATTTCGGCCGCCAGCTTCCAGGAGACGACCAAGGTGCTCACCGAGGCGGCCCTGGCCGGCAAGGTGGATACGCTGGTCGGCCTGAAGGAGAACGTGATTCTCGGTCACCTGGTGCCGGCGGGCACGGGCTTCAAGACCTACCAGGACTCGGAAGTGCGGATCAAGCCCGAGGCCCTGGTCGATCTGGCCCGCGAGAAGGAGCGAGTGCTGACCAAGGCCTTCCCGCTTTTGGAGAGCGGCAAGGATGGCCACGGTTCCGACGGCAAGGGCGCCAAGTCGTCGGCCGGCGGCCTGGACGCGCTGTTGAGCGAGTAATCCCTGAAATCCGCGAGAACCGATTTGGTAACGATCATGCCCGAACAGCGCGAGCAGTTCCAGAAATCCGTCGAGGCCCTCGTCGAGCAGGTGAAAAGCTGGGCGGAGTCTCATGAGCGGGTGACGAAGGAATATCCCTGGCTGCCGGAGGAGTGGGCGTAAAGTGGTCCGAGCAACTAAAGTCTTCCCGCGTTCGTTTCGCTGCGCAGCTCGTCGATCATCTCCTGCGTGGCGGCGGCCACCGCTTCTTGCCAGCGCGCGGGTCCGAACCGCTCGTCGTAGCCGCGGCGGGAATACGCGAACAGGATGCCGCGCGAGTTGTTGACCACCGCGCCCAGCCCATCCTCGCCGAAGCCGCCGGCCACGTCGCGCGCCGTCGCTCCCTGGCTGCCGTAGCCGGGCACGAGCAGCCAGGCGCTGGGCATCGCCGAGCGCAGTTCGTTGAGCTGTTCCGGATACGTCGCACCGACCACCGCGCCCACCGCCCCGTAACCGTGCTCGCCGGCCGTGCTGCCGGCGAGCTGCTCGACGAACTCGGCCACGTGCCCGTAAAGCGATTTCCCGTCGGCGACGAGGTCTTGAAACTGTCCGCCGCCGGAATTCGAGGTCTTCACCAGCACGAACAGCCCGGCCCCGCGCGCGGCCGCCACATCGACGAAGGGCTGCAGGCTGTCGGCCCCCAGATAAGGGCTGACGGTCAGGGCATCGGCCTGCCAGGCGCTCGATTCACCGAGGTAGGCATCGGCGTAGGCCGTGGCCGTGCTGCCGATGTCGTTTCGCTTGCCGTCGAGAATGACGAGCAGCCCTTTCTGCCGCGCGTGGTGGACCACTTCGCCCAGCGCCGCCATGCCGTCGGGGCCAAGCTGCTCGAAGAACGCCGCTTGCGGCTTGACGGCGGGCACGAGCGGCGCCACGACATCGACCACGTCGGCACAAAAGCGGAAGTACGCCCGTGCCAGCGCCGCGCGATCGCCCAGGGCGATGCCGGTCGTCAACGACGGCGGAAGCTGCTCCCGCCGCGGATCGAGCCCCACCACCACCGGGTTGCGCTTGCCGCGCACCGCGGCGATGAGGCGATCGGCGAAGTTCGTCGGCTGTGCGGTCTGCATGGTAGCAGCTTAATAGATTCGGCTAAATCGGGGTAGCGCCGTCGCACCGCGGCCCGAAACCACCGTTCAAAACTTCGTTCCAGGCCCGCTTTCAGGCCCCCAGCCTGCCGTGTCGAAGCGCGCCCAGCCGTCCTCCGCTTCGAAGGCGGCCACCCACGACAGACGCGCAAACAAGAGACAGCCTATTAGGCTTTTCATGGCTCAACTCCCAGAAAGACGGCGTTGCGATTCCGAAGCCGACATCGCGGCGTAGGCGTCGCGGCTGCTGCCGGGCATTCGGACAGGCCCCGACGATCGGTGCTCTTTGCCGCCAATCGGTGGGACTGATAGACTGAGGCGAATGCGCGAGTCGGCGTTCGCGCCGCTCGGAACCCGTTCATTCTCGCATTACAGGAGCGCGTGTATGTACCATCACTTCCCGCATTTCTCATTGCGTGTGGTCACTTTTATTGTTGCAGTCGTTTCCTGCATTGACGATCCTCGGCCTAACCTCGACGCGTGTGACGGTCGCTGGCAGCGAGGAAATCCGGCGGCGTTTTCCCGACTGCAAGATTGAGCGTTGACAATTCTGTGGAGCGGATCCCTTGCGTGTTCGTTGCGGAGTCAGAAGAGCCATGTCGATCCAACCTTCACGCCGTCTTTTCAGCGTCGCCGAATACGACCAAATGGTCGAGACCGGCATCCTGCGCGAGGACGATCGCCTTGAATTGATCGAAGGAGAAATCGTCGCCATGAGCCCGATCGGCAGTCCTCACGCGGCCTGCGTGCGCAGGCTCGACCGGGTGCTCGGCAACTTGCTGGCGGGTCGGACACAGTTGAGCGTCCAATGCCCCGTCGTCATTCCCGACTGGTCAGAGCTCAACCCAGATGTGGCCCTGCTGGTTCCGCGAGACGATGATTATGTCGACGCCCATCCTCTGCCGCGGCAGGTGCAGGTGCTGATCGAGGTGGCCGACAGCTCGCTGGCTTACGATACTCAGGTCAAGGCGCCGCTCTACGCCAGGGCGGGCATTCGCGAGTTGTGGATCGTGGATCTCAAGGCCAAGCGGCTTGTCGTGTATACCAAACCGCGCTCCGGGCGATACAGCGTCATGCGCCCCCACGGTCTGCGAAACCGTTTCACCAGCCCACGCTTCCGCGGCGTCGAGTTCGTGTTGCGCGATCTGCTGCCGTGAATTCGGCCGATGCGCCGCTCTAACTCCATCTCGCGTCAGTTCGGCGTGGCCCTCTGCATGGCCTTCGTCGCTGCGGCGGGATCGAAGGCTTCGGGATCGAACTCGCCGCCGACCCATTCGAGCATCTCCGCACGTTGCGGGCTTTTCGGATCGGCCAACGCCTCCAGGAAGTCTTGATAGCCCCACAGGCCGCCGACGTCCTCCGGCGGGCAGGCACGCTTGCCTTCGACGCACCGCGGATACCGCGCGTTCGCCTCACGATCGCAACAGCCCTCGAACAGAATCTCGTGCTCCCAGCCGTCGCCGAAGTCGTATTCATATTTGAAGCGGAACGGCTTCCCGTTCTTGGGCACGATCTCGCCGATCGTGGTTTCGAGCGAGTCGTGGCACTCGGAACCGCCGAAGCCGTCGTCGAGAAGTTCCGGCTCGCCGTACTGCTCGCCCCCGATGTCGAACTGGTGCAAATGCGAATTGGTCCAGCCCATGGCCCTTTGGATGTGCCCGTGCAGATTGTCGAGCGGGCCGTCTTCGACTTCGATCCGCCGCCAGATTGGAGGCTTCGAGCCGATCAAGGTGATCTTGAACTGGTAGATGGTATTTGAGGCGACCTTGCCTGCCGGCGCATGCTTGCCACGGCGGGCGATTTTCTTCCGTGCCATGTTCGGTTCTCCCAGGGAGCCCCAGTAGTGCGCTAATTTAACGGCGGCGGCCGGTCGCGTCAAACGTTTGCTGTGCATCGCTTGTTTCTGGTCGCATAACACGTATACTAACACGTATACGGGTTCCAGCGAGAGGGAGGAGCGATGCAAAAAAAGCTGACGATCACGCTTGATGAGCGCGTCTATCGAGGTCTATATACCGTCGTCGGGCGGCGACGGATAAGCGGTTTTATCGAGTCGCTGGTGCGGCCGCACGTGATCGGGGCCGACCTGAACGCGGCGTACCGTCAAATGGCCCGCGATGAGGTCCGGGAAGACGAAGCGGCGGAATGGGTGGAAGGCCTCATCGGAGACGTCGGCGATGAGACGCGGTGATGTTTGGTGGGTCAACTTCGGTGGCGCGGTCGGCGGCGAAGCTCGCAAGGAAAGGCCGGCCGTGATCGTCAGCAACGATGCCTCCAACAAGCACCTCAACCGCGTGCAGGTGGTGCCGCTCACGACGAGCGTGTCGCAACTGTATCCCAGCGAGGCTATTGTCACGGTGCGCGGCAAAAAGCAAAAGGCTATGGCAGACCAACTGACAACGGCTGCGAAGACCCGCCTGCGGAATCGAGTCGGCCGGCTGTCGCGCGCCGACCTGCAGGCCGTGAGCGAAGCCATCAAGATCCAACTGGCGTTACTGCCGTAATGACTTGACGACGCCAAATGCGTCAAACGTGACGCATCTGTCCCCCGAAAGGAACGCATTCGGGTTCAGGCCCAAGCAAGATCGCATCGACTGCCCGGCTGAGACCGAAAACCCAACCGCCTCCCCTTCCTGCCTCGGTCGTTCTGCTCTAAAATCCAAGGTCCGACCCACCGCAAACTCGAAACGGATTTCTCACGTCCGGCTTTCCTGATGCCCGCTGCCGATATCGTCATCAAAGGCGCCCGCGAACATAACCTCCGCGACGTCAGCCTCACGCTGCCGCGAAACCGGCTGATCTGCTTCACGGGCGTCAGCGGATCCGGCAAAAGCTCGCTGGCCTTCGATACCCTTTATGCCGAAGGGCAAAGGCGTTACGTCGAAAGTCTCTCCAGCTTTGCCCGGCAGTTCCTGGGGCAAATGCCGAAGCCGGACGTGGATCTCATTTCGGGGCTAAGCCCGTCGATTTCCATCTCGCAAAAGACCAGCGGCCAGAACCCGCGATCGACCGTCGGCACCATCACCGAGATTTATGACTACCTGCGCGTGCTCTACGCCCGCACCGGCCAGGGACATTGCCCGAAGTGCGGCCGCGTGATTACCGCCCAGACACGCGACCAGATTATCGACCGCATCGGCACACTGCCGGCCGGCAGCAAGTTTCTGATTCTGGCGCCGATCATCAAGGCCCAGAAAGGCGAGTATCGCGACCTATTTGTCGACCTGCTCAAGCAAGGCTTCGTGCGGGCACGCGTCGATGGCACCGTCGTCTCGCTGAGCGACGACCTCAAGCTCGATCGCCAGATGCGGCACAACATCGAGGTGGTCGTCGACCGGCTGGTGGCTGGGCCGACGTTGCGGCCGCGATTGGCCGAAGCGGTCGAGCTGGCGCTGAAGATCGGCAAGGGTACGTTGATCGCGGCCGTGGGACGTGGTTCGTCCGTAGAGAACGCGCTGCCGGGCGATCCGCAATCGGAGGATGGGCTTCCTAGCCCGTCGCGTCGGGGTGACGGCCTAGGAAGGCCATCCTCCGAAGAAGACGACGAACCCGCCGCGCCTATAAAGCGGCGTCGCGGCCGACCGGCCGACGATCTGCACTTCTCGGCCGACTATGCCTGCACCGAATGCGGCATCAGCTTCGAGCCGCCCAGCCCGCAGCTCTTCAGCTTCAACAGTCCGCAGGGCATGTGCCTGTCGTGCGACGGACTCGGCGAAGTCTATAGCTTCGACGCCGAGCTGCTGATTCCCGACGGCCGCCTTTCGATCAAAGAAGGTGCGGTGGAACTGATCGGTCCTTGGGACGACCTCGGCCGATGGAAGCGGCATCTCTACGAGGGCGTCGCCGAAACCATCGAGCGAAACCACGGCCTCGATCCGGGCGTGCTGCTGGAAACGCCCTGGAACAAGCTCGACCCGGCGCTGGTGCGGCTGCTGCTCTGGGGCACGGGCGACCTGCACATTACCTACACGTGGAAGCACGGGGGCGGCGTTCACAAATACGGCGGCAAGTTCGACGGCATCATCCCCGAACTGGTCTCGCGATATCGCAACAGCAAGAGCGGCATGCAGCGACGCCAGTTGGAAAAATACATGCGGGTGATCGGCTGCAGCCAGTGCGGCGGCGCCCGGCTGAACGAACAGGCCCGCGCCGTGACGCTCGCCTCGCGGCATCCCCGCTTCAACGGCCAGGCCAAGTCGCTTCCGGAGGTCTGCTCGCTGGCCGTGTCCGACGCCGTCGATTTCTTTGGCGAACTCGAACTCGACGCCACGCGGCAGATCATCGCCGCCGAAGTGCTCAAGGAGATCCGCGGCCGGCTCGGCTTCTTGACCAATGTGGGCCTCAACTACCTGACGCTCGACCGCACCGCGCCCACGCTCTCCGGTGGCGAGTCGCAGCGCATCCGGCTGGCCGGGCAAATCGGCTGCGGACTGGTCGGCGTGCTGTATATTCTCGACGAGCCGTCGATCGGCCTGCACCCCCGCGACAACGATCGCCTGCTCGACACGCTCACGCGGCTCCGCGACCTGGGCAACACGGTGGTCGTCGTCGAGCACGACGAAGACACCATGCGGGCCGCCGACCACATCATCGACTTCGGCCCCGGCCCCGGCGTGCGCGGCGGTGAAGTGGTCGCGGCCGGTTCCGTCGCTCAAATCTGCGGCGAAAAGCGGAGCCTGACCGGGCAATACCTCGCCGGCGACTTGCAGATTGCCGTGCCCGCTCGCCGCCGCCCGACCAACGACAAGTGGCTCAAGGTGATCGGCGCCGCTCAGAACAACCTCAAGAATATCGACGCCGAGATTCCACTGGGCACGTTTGTGTGCGTGACCGGCGTGAGCGGTTCGGGCAAGAGCTCGCTGGTCAACGGCATTCTGGTCGAGGCCCTGCACCGCGACTTGAACAAGGGCGACGGCGAGCCGGGCCGGCACGAGCGGATCGAGGGCCTGCAGCATCTCGACAAGCTGATCGCCATCGACCAATCGCCCATCGGCCGCACGCCGCGGTCGAATCCGGCGACGTACATCAAGGTGTTCGACGATATTCGCAAGCTGTATACCCAGCTTACCGAGTCGAAGACCCGCGGCTATCAGGAGGGGCGGTTCAGCTTCAACGTCGAAGGCGGCCGCTGCGAAGCGTGCCAAGGGAACGGCTCGAACCGGCTGGAAATGGACTTTCTGGCCGACGTCTGGGTCACGTGTCCGGTGTGCGAAGGGCACCGTTTCAACCGCGAAACGCTGCAAGTGAAGTTCAAGGGCAAGTCGATCGCCGACGTATTAGAGATGGACGTCCAACAAGCGCTCGATCACTTCCAAAACATTCCCAAGGTGCGGCACAAACTGCAAACGCTGCACGACGTGGGACTCGATTATCTCAAGCTGGGCCAGCCCTCGCCGACGCTTTCGGGTGGCGAGGCCCAACGCATCAAGCTGGCCCGCGAACTGGTGAAAAAGAGCACCGGCAAAACGCTCTATCTCTTGGATGAGCCGACGACCGGCCTGCACTTTGCCGACATCCGCATGCTGCTCAAGGTGCTGCACGACTTCGTCGACGCCGGCAACACGGTGCTGGTGGTCGAGCACAATCTGGACGTGATCAAGACGGCCGATTGGCTGATCGACCTCGGTCCCGAAGGCGGCGACGAGGGCGGCCGGATTGTCGCCGCCGGCACGCCGGAGGAGGTGATGCAGGCCGCGGAGTCGCACACGGGACGGGCGCTGGCACGGCACTTGAACGGCGACGTAGCCGAACGCGTGAGAGTTCGGGAGAAGCGTGGCAGAAGCCCGAATTCTCACGAATTCGGCTACAGCACTGCAATCCGAGTCAGGGGTGCGCGGCAGCACAACCTCAAGTCGATCGACGTGGAAATTCCGCGCGATCAGATCACCGTCTGCTGCGGGCAAAGCGGTTCGGGCAAAAGTTCGCTGGCGATGGACACCATCTACGCCGAAGGGCAGCGGCGCTATGTCGAAAGTCTCAGCTCCTACGCGCGGCAGTTTGTGGGCCAGATGCAAAAGCCGCAGGTCGAGCATATCGAGGGACTTTCGCCGGCCATCGCCATCGAGCAGAAGCACCTGGGGCACACTCCCCGCTCGACCGTCGGCACCGTGACGGAGATTTACGACTATCTGCGGATTCTCTTCGCTCGGCTGGGCAAAGCCCACTGCCCCGATTGCGACGTGCCGATCGGCACGCAGTCGGCCGACGAGGTGATCGACAAGGTCATGGCCAATCCCGAGGGAACCAAGCTGTTGCTCATGGCGCCGCTGGAGATTCAGGTCGGCGACAACTACGAAACGCTGTGGCAAGAACTGCGCGAGGCCGGCTGGCAGCGGATGCGCATCGATCGCGTGACGCATTCCGTCGACGATCCGCCCAAGATCGACCGCCGCCGCAAACACCTGATCGAGGTGGTGATCGACCGCAACGTCGTGCGGACGAACAACCGCTCCCGCATCGCCGACAGCATCGAAAGCGCGCTCAGCCTGGGCCGCGGCGTGCTGCACGTCGCCTATCCGGTCGACGACGTGGCCGAAGAGAACTGGCCCACCGAAATCCACAGCCAGCACTTCGCCTGCGACAAGTGCGGCCGCAGCTTCGAGCCGCTCACACCGCACCATTTTTCGTTCAACAGCTCGCTGGGCTGGTGCCCGTCGTGCGAAGGACTGGGCACGCAGACCGGAGCGAACACGGCCTCGCTCTTGCGCGGCCCGAAGTTGAGCCTGGCGCAAGGGGCGGTGGCCGTCTGGCCGGAGCCGGAGAATCCGTATTTCCGGCCGCTGGTGGAAGCGTTTGCGGCGCATACGGGCGTGCCGATCGACGTGCCGTTCGACCAGCTCAACGCACGGCATCGCCGCCTCGTGCTGCACGGCACGGGCGAAGATTGGATACCCGTCTATCCGACACCAACCCGAAGCGCAAGCGAGGCAGTCGAAGGCAAACGCAAGACCGGCCAGCCGCTCTACCGCTTCCAATACAAGGGCGTCTATCCGGCACTCGAAGAAGCGTCGCGCCTGTCGCCCCTGTTGCGCAGCCGGCTCGACCACTTGGTCGACCAGGTGGAGTGCTCCACGTGCGGCGGCAGCCGCCTGCGCGACGCCGCCGCCGCCGTGCGTTTTCGCGGGCAGACGATGGACGAAGTTTGCCGCACGCCTCTGGGCGACCTGCTCAAGCAGACGTCGGGCCTCAAGCTCACCGGTTCCGAGCGAAAGATCGCCGGCGAACTGCTGCGCGAGGTGACGAACCGCTTGCAGTTTCTGGTCGACGTTGGGCTGGAATACCTGACGCTGCACCGTGGCGCGCCGACGCTCTCCGGCGGCGAAGCCCAGCGCATCCGGCTGGGCAGCCAAGTGGGCAGCGGCCTGACCGGCGTGCTCTATGTGCTCGACGAGCCGACTATCGGGCTGCACCCGCGCGACAATCGCCGGCTACTGAAGGCCCTGATGAGACTTCGCAACCTCGGCAACACGCTGCTGATGGTCGAGCACGACCGCGAAGTGGTGGAGAGCGCCGATCAGCTTCTCGATTTCGGACCGGGCGCCGGCGAACACGGCGGCGAGATTGTCGCCCGTGGCACACCGGCCGAGGTGGCCAAACAGAAGGGATCGGTCACGGGACCATATTTGTCGGGCGCGAAGGCGATCGGCGTACCCGTGAATCGACGGATGGCCGTAGCTCCGACACTCCGTGGCGGAGAGGGAGAGAAGGAGCGAGGGAGAGAAGGGGAGAAGGAGAGAGGGAAAGCGAAGAAGAACGCCGCGACGAACGGTGAATATGCAAAATCGGAGTCATTCGCGCGCGTGGCCAAGGCGGTGGCGCGGCGGGGTGTGCCGCTGTCGAATGAAGCGGTGCAGACGGTCTTGGAGTTCCCGGAACCGCCCGGCGGAGGTTGGCTCGAGGTGATCGGCGCGCGGCACAACAACTTGCGCGGCGTCGACGCCCGGATTCCGCTGGGCACGCTCACGGCCATCACCGGCGTCAGCGGCAGCGGCAAAAGCTCGCTCGTGGAGGACGTGCTCTACGCCTCGCTGGCCCGCAAGCTGCACCGGGCCCGGACTTTTCCCGCGCCGCACGATTCCATCCGCGGTGTCGAGTTGATCAACAAGGTGATCCGCGTCGATCAGCAGCCGCTGGGCAACACGCCCACCTCGAACCCGGCGACCTACACCGGTGTGTTCGAGCTGATCCGCGGGCTGTACTCGCAGTTGCCCGACGCGAAGCTGCGCGGCTACACGCCACGGCGGTTCAGCTTCAACGTGCCCGGCGGCCGCTGCGAAAAGTGCGAAGGGAACGGCCAACTTCGCATCGAGATGCACTTTTTGCCCGACGTGTGGGTCGAGTGCGACGAATGCCGCGGCCGCCGCTACAACCAGGAGACGCTCGCCGTCCGCTACAAGGGCGAGAGCATCGCCGACGTGCTCGACATGCCCTGCGGCCGGGCAGCCAGGCTCTTCGAGAACATTCCCAAGGTCCGTCACGTGCTGGAAACGCTCTGCGACGTGGGACTCGATTACATCCGTCTGGGCCAAGCGGCGCCGACGCTTTCCGGCGGCGAGGCCCAGCGCGTGAAGCTGGCCGCCGAGCTGTCGCGGCCCGACACTGGGCAGACGCTTTACTTGCTCGACGAGCCGACGACCGGACTGCACTTCGACGATCTGGCCAAGCTTTTGGACGTGCTCAATCGGCTCGTCGACTTGGGCAACACGGTGGTCGTCATCGAGCACAATCTCGACGTGATCAAGACGGCCGACTGGGTGATCGACCTGGGACCGGAAGCCGGCGACGGCGGCGGGCACATCGTCGCGGCGGGCACGCCCGAGGATATCGTCGCCCACGCAAAGCGGACCAAAAAAGCGGTGGCTGGGGCAGAGCCTGGCCAGTTATCGCCTGGCGGAGCCAAGAGACGTCGCGGCCAGGCGATGCCCCGGAGTGCGCCCACCGGGGCATCGCCTGGCCCTAACGCGGAAATAATCGCAGCGTCTTCTCAGGCCAGGCTCTGCCCCAGCCACCTCTATCGCTCGTACACCGGCGAGATGCTGGCGCCCGTGCTGGCCGCGGGGCCGCACGTCGAGCGCAGGCCCCACGACTTCGCCGCCCGTGAAGAAAAGCGGCCGGAAGACCTCGATATCACCGAGGTCGGCAAAGAAGCCCAGATGCCGTGGGAGCGGGACGGCCGCCGGTGGCACACGCAGGATCGTGTCGGCCGTAGCGGGCTGCCCTGCCGTTGGGAAGGCAAGATTCTGGCCGCGGTGGTCGATCGCATTCATGAGCTGGGCGAGTTCAGTCCCACGAATTGGAACGCCCGCACGATCGTCGAGATTTGTGCTTCGCGCAAGACCGACGGCTGGTTCCTGCACGCCATCACCGGCGAAGAGTGGCTGCTCAAGCTGAAGTTCCGCGTGGCCAAGCGCACCTTTCAGCGCGAAGACCTGGTAAGCCAGCTCGATCTGAAACCGCTCAACGAAATGCACCACCTGCCGGTCTATGGCAGCGAGCCGCGCGTGAAGTGCAAGCAGCTTCGCGGCCCGTGGCAAGAGGTGCAGTTGGCCGTGCATGCGTATGAAGAGATCGACCGGCCGGCCTTCTGGCAGTTTTTGGAGCGGGCCGTCGAGGGTTTTCGGGCATTCACCGAGCGCGTGCAGCAGCAGCCGGAAGACGTGATGCCCTGGAAAGTGCTGGGCCGCAAATGGCACTTGTCGCGGAAGGGTTTTCCGCCCGGCAAGAAGGTTTCGTGGGAAACGGAAGTGCTGGAAGAGCTTTGCGAGCTGTTGGCGGAGACGGCTCCCGAAGGCCAATTCCTGTGGAACAACCAGCAGGTGGTCCACCTGTTTATCAACGGCCCCGGCGAGCCGTGGGCCACGATCCACACCAAGAAACCCGCGGCCCTCGACCTGGTGTTGACCGGTCCCAAGAACCGTTTTGCCCTGGGCCGCATGGCCTCCCTGGGCGCCGATCGCGAATTGGTGACCGACCGGCCGGATAAAGATGTTGTGAAGCTCAAGTTCCGCTTGACGGAAGAAGTCTCCGCCGACGAGCTGGCGGAGTTCCTTCGCGAGCACCTCGCAGCCGTCACCAACCGGCTGGGCAACAAGTAGGGTCACCGCCCCGATCCAGCACCGAAGGTGCGGCATTCGATAGCCGAGGCTGGCAACCCTCGTTGTTCTACACAAGTCCGACGCCGCGTCGCGGCCATTGCGTTTCCCAGTCCCGTAGGGACGGTAGAGTTTAGCGCGAGCCCACGGAAGAGGCACGCCAACGATCCGCGCAGCCGCGTAGCGGCGACAGAACGCGTGGTGCGATGCCTCTGTCGCCGCTTACGCGGCTTGCCTCATCTACCGCATCGGTACCGTGGGCTTTGCGCCCCACGGCTAAACTATCTCGCCGCTACGCGGCGGACGCGCGAGATGTGTACGCATGCAGCTTGCCGCGCTTTGCCAGTCTGCCGTGCCGGGCCACGTCGGCGGTCCTCCATTTGCCGGCGAAAAACGATTCAAGCTTCGCTTCTCTTTTGCCGATAACTGACGCGGCATAACCCCACCACGGCGGCCGCGCCAGAATTCGGGGGTCCCATTCACCGGCGGCAAAGCATGCAAGCCTATATCCTGGAGACCGGTCGGCGGGTGAGTCCCTTCGATGATCCCGTCGGCGAGATGCCGGTCCACAATCGCCGGCTGCGCGATCATCAGCAGAGCATTCTGGAAGACCTGGGTTGCCAGGTGGAGACGATCGACGACCTTGGGCAGGCCCGCCGGCAACCATGCCTGCTGGTCTACGACGATGTGTATTTCACCTATCACGCCGCACAACGGTTCCTGGCCGTCGCCCGGCGTCGAAATGAGGTCGCCAGGCGAGAAGGCCAGAAATGCCGCGGGAACTTTGCCGCCGCGTTGCCGGTCTCGCCGCTCACCCAGCGGTTCGTCCCCAGCTTTCAAGGCCGCACCGTGCAACAACCCGATGGCACAAGCGTACACGCCTACGATCTGTACTTCCTGAGCGATTGGGACACCGCCACCCCGGCCGGCGACCAGACCGAATTGATCCGCATTCCACACTACGTCACCGTGCGGCGCTGGCGAGTGAACCGGCATTTCGACGCCTCGGGGAGCTATTCCCTGCCCATGTCGACCGTGGCCCTATGCCCGGTGCAGCATTGGTCGTCGCTGTTGTCGGCGAACATCCTGGGCATTCCCAGCTTCGTGCTGCAATCGGCCAAGAAGGCCAAGTATCGAACGGCAACGCTGCCCATGCGCATCGTGTGGCGGGCAGGCAGCCTCTGGCCCAGCCGGCTGCGTGGCAAGACCTACCTTGCCGGGCCGGGCTGCAAAGTACACCCGACCGCGCATGTCGAGTGGTCGGTGCTGGGCCGCGGCGTGCGGATCGGCCCGAATGCCGTGGTGCGCGGCGCGGTGTTGGGCGACCGCGTGGAGATCGGTCCGGGAGCGCTCGTCGAACTGTCGACGCTGGGCGAAAAGGCGACCGTCAACGCCAACGTGACCGTGCGATCTTGCGTCGTGGGCGAAGAAGGGCACATCGGGGCCTACTTCACTCAACTCTCCGTGTTGGGACGGGGCGCGGCGATGTGTCCGGCCAGCGGCATCTTCGACATCAATCTCCGCGGCAACATCAGCGTCAACTTCGAGGGTCGCACGGTGAGTTGCGGCTCCCGCTTGCTGGGCGGTTGCCTGGGGCACGGCGCGCTTTTGGGCGCAGATGTACTGATGGGCAGCGGCCAGGAGATGCCCAACGGCTGCACGCTGGTAAAGCACCCCCGCGAGATCGTGGGCGATCTCAACCAGAGCTTGCCCGCGAACGTGGTGCGCGTCGACCGTGGCCGGCCGCGAAAACGGCCTAGCGATCCGACTTTGCGGGTCCAGCCGGGCTGATCGGCACGACGAGGTAGGCCTTGCCCTTGCGCACGAAGTCGAGATCGGCGGCATGCAAAGCGGCCCGGAGCAGTTCATCCAGACTGGCCCGCTCGACCTTGAACGAAACCGGGCGGTCGATGCTGAGTTTTGCCTTCTCTAGCGCGTCGTCGTCGGCGCGGATGTCGATCGACAATTGCTGCCGCAGCTTGTCGAGAATTGCGGACAACGGCTGCCTTTCGATCTTCATGGTGTAGACTTCGACTCCGGCAGCAGGCGCCGACGAGGGCGGCGGCTTTTTCGCCACCAGGAGTTCGTGATCTTCCAGGCGCCCGCGAACGACGATTTTACCGGAATCGACTTCGACCTGCGCCTGCGGCGCGAGCTTCCGCCAGCGCGCGGCGGCTCGTTCCGCTCCACTTCCAGAGGCGTAAACGCGTTCGATGACAACCGGGCTTCGAACGGGCGTGAGACGCACTTGCCTGTCGCCGGCAAACTCGAATGTCAGGTCAAACTCGTTGGCCAGCAGCGTGAGCCGATCGGTCCAGCTTAAGGGCGGCAGGTCGGCGGCCGGCCACAGGTCGTGGTCGATCCGTTCCAAGGGCCCGATGGCCACGCCGGCTTCGGCCGCCAGGTCGGCCACCAGCTTGCGCGGTTCGGCAAGCATGGCCCAAGACATGGGTGCCTGGCGTTGAAAGATAGTTCGCTTTTCCTTCGGCAACGCCAGCACATCCGCCGCCCGCAACGCCGAGAGCGTCCGCAACCGGGCGGTTGCATCATGCGGTCCGACATACGCCAGCGGCCCCAGCCAGATCACTTCGGCCTCGGCCTGCCGCGCGATTTGGACGAGCAGTTTGTCGAGCGGCTCGCGCATGGCCGACAGATCGATCGGCCGGCCCGGGTCAATGCGGCGATCGAGCAGCATGGCGACTTGCTCGGCCTTGGAAAGATCGGCCAGGCCGTCGCGCATGGCCACGCCGTCCCAAGTGATGGTCACCGGCTGCTGCCGCTGGCGGAGCAACTCGGGGCCGACAAGCCAGTTTGGCGGGCTGCTATCCTGTGCCACAGCGTGCGGGAGGGCGTAAAGGACGGCAGCGGCGACGACCCACACTCGCATCTTTCTGAATCCTGAATCCCTGAACCCTTCAACCTGCCCGCACAACCATCCTATTATACCGCGATCGCCGCCCTTTCACGGCAAGCTATGCATTCTAGGGCAATTCGGCATCCGCCGCATAGCTGTACTGCACGGCACGCCGTTTCTCGACCGATGGAAAGAACATCCAAGGACGGGCGAACGGCACGGAGGCTTGTGCTTATTCGCCGACCGTCAGCAGCGCGAAGCATTCACGAGCGAGGGCTTGAGCTCACGGGGCTTCTTCCTGCTGGCGGTTTTTTTATGCGCCTGGGCGCTGCTGGAAGGCGGCGTCCGGCCCGGTTACAATCGCCCCATCGCCATCGTCCGGCCGTTCGCCATCATGGGGCCTCTCGCGTGACTCCGCAAGAATTCGTCGCCAAAGTGGAAGCGGCCGAACCTGGCAAACAGTCCGCACAACGTTCCATCCCGCGTTTCATTGCTTTTTCTCCTCTTCGTGTTGCTCATTCTCGAACTGTTCCGCGCCGACCAGCTTTGCTTCGGCCTGGCGCTTGGCCAGGGATTCGCGCATGGCGCGCTGGCTCAACTCGTGCATGCCATGCTCGGCGGCGAGTTTGGCGATCTGCGCCGCCTGTTGAAACTGGGCCAACGTGATCGGAGTCGCCGACGTGCCGACTGCTTCGGCATCGGCCTGCGGGGACGTTGGTTCGGTGGCGGAAGCCGATCGCGGCTGGATGACGATCGCCAGCGGCCACGTCGCGGCCGGCGACGCGATCACCATTCGAGCCAACCCAATGCGACTCACGACTTCTCTCCCACGACGAGTTTCGCCGCGTCGTTGAAGGAACGGAAATGACCGTTGGCCGGACGTTCCATCGGGTAGACTCCAGAGCTTTTCTGGCAGTGGGCCGTGCGCCGTCGCCCCGTCCGGAAACGGTTCTCACACGTTAGGCCCGCCAGCGCCGAATGTCAACCAACTGGGGCGGATGGTCGGGCGGGCCGGCGCTCGCCAGCGCGCCGGTGGGAAGGTAGGATAGTTCGTTGTGAAAGCGTAATGAACGGGCCTGACCGCGACCGGAATGACCAAACCCCTTGTCGTCATCGATGTCGTCGGACTCAGCCACGACCATCTCGGCCCGGATACGCCGCACATCTCGCGACTGGCTCAAGAGGGCTTCGCGCGGCCGATGGGTGCCGTGCTGCCGGCGGTCACGTGCTCGGCACAGGCCACGATGCTCACGGGCCTCTTGCCGCGCGAACATGGCATCGTGGGCAACGGCTGGTACTTTCGCGACCTGGCCGAAGTGCTGTTCTGGCGGCAATCGAACCATCTCGTGGCGGGCGAGCGCATCTATCAGGCCGGCCGGCGACGTGATGCGGCCTACACCACCGCCCAAATGTTCTGGTGGTTCAACATGTATGCCGATGTGGAGTGGTCGGTGACGCCGCGGCCCGGCTATCCGGCCGACGGCCGCAAGCTGCCCGACTGTTACAGCCAGCCGCCCGAACTGCGCGACCGATTGCAAGAACGGCTGGGCACGTTTCCGCTGTTTCACTTCTGGGGGCCGGGCGCCGATCTTCGCAGCACGCGCTGGATTGCCGATGCCTCGCTGGCCGTCATGGCCGATTATCAACCCACGCTCACGCTCGTCTACCTGCCGCACCTCGATTACAACTTGCAGCGGCTGGGGCCGAACGATCCGCGCATCGCCGACGACCTGCGTGCGGTCGATGCCGAGGCCGGCAAGCTGATCGACGCCGCCCGCAACCACGGGGCGGACGTCGTCGTGCTTTCCGAATATGCGATCGCGGCGGTCGATCGGCCGGTCCACATCAACCGCGTGCTGCGGGAGCACGGCTTCGTCGAAGTGCGGCGCGAGTCGCTGGGTTGGGAGACGCTCGATTGCGGCGCCTCACGGGCATTCGCCGTGGCCGATCACCAGGTGGCCCACGTCTACGTCCGCGAGCAGCGTGACGTGAACCACGTCGCCGATCTGCTGCGGCGGACCGAGGGCATCGAGCAGGTTCTCGACCGCCGGCAGCAGGCCGAGTTCGGGACCGATCACCCGCGTAGCGGCGAGCTGCTGGCGGTGGCGGCGCCGGGCGCGTGGTGTACCTATTATTTCTGGCTGGATGACGCGCTCGCGCCCGACTATGCCCGCACGGTCGACATTCATCGCAAGCCCGGCTACGATCCGGCCGAGCTCGTCGTTGATCCCAAGCTTCGTTTTCCGAAGCTGCGAGTGGCCCGGCGGCTGGCCCGCAAGGCCCTCGGCTTTCGCTATTACATGGACGTGATCGGTCTCGACGCCGGTGTCGTCAAAGGAAGTCACGGGCGGCTGCCCAGTGCGGGCCGCGAGACCGCGGAAGCCCCGGTATTCATTTCGTCCAACCGAGTCATCGAGCGCGACGCCGTGGCCATGACGGACGTCAAGCGATTGCTGCTCGAATTGCAGTTTGGCCCGTAGGGTGGGACCAGCGAGCTTGCGAGCGCCGGCCCACCATCGTCAGGCATCAGGCGTCAGGCATCAGGTTCTTTGTCCTGACGCCTGAAACCTGACGCCTCAAATCGGTGGGCCGGCGCTCGCAAGCTCGCTGGTCCCACCCTACGCTCCCTGCCACTAGCCGCTGGCGGACGCGGCAACCTATAATCAGGCTTTACCAACGAACGAAAACACCGTGCAAGGTCGGCATCATGCCCGTGCAGATGGAGTTGTCGCGGATCATCATCAGCGAGATCAACGATCAGCAAGTCATTTATCTCAAAGAGGTCGATGGCGATCGTTCGTTTCCGATTTTGATCGGCATTTTCGAGGCGACGAGCATCGACCGCCGTGTGAAGGGGTTCATGTCGCCGCGCCCGCTGACGCACGACCTGTTGGTGAGCGTGGCCGACAACTTGGGCGGCGAGTTTCAAAGCGTCGTGATCAGCGAGCTTAAAGAGCACACTTATTTCGCTCGCTTGCGGATCAAGCACGAAGGCGAGCTGATCGAGATCGATGCCCGGCCGTCGGACGCGATCGCGGTGGCGGTGACCTGCGACCCGCCCTTGCCGATCTACGTCAGCGAAGATGTGCTCAACGACGTGTTGGGCGGTTAGGCGAGTATGTTCCGCGTCACGCGACAAATCGATTTCTGCTACGGCCACCGGCTGCTCGACTACGAGGGGAAGTGCCGCTATCTGCACGGCCATAACGGCCGGGCCGTGATTGTGATCGAGGCCGAACGGCTCGACCATCGCGGAATGGTGCTCGACTTCAGCGACATCAAGCGGGTGGTAAGCGGCTGGATCGACGACAATCTCGATCACCGCATGCTGCTGCACCGCGACGACCCGGCGGTCAAGCTGCTCGAACAACTGGGCGAGCCGATGTTCTTGATGGATGCGAACCCCACGGCCGAGAACATCGCCAAGCTGATTTACGATTTTACCGCCGAGCACGGGTTCCCGATCGTCGAAGCCCGGCTGTGGGAGACGCCGAATTGCTTCGCGACCTACGCGGGCGACGAAGGCGAGTTTAGTCTTGGCGGAGCTACCAGCTAATCTTCTGGGCGTCGAACACCGGGCCTTCGACGCAGGTGCGACGATAGTCCCAACCACCGTCGTCGTCGCGCACACGGGCCACGCAACTGAAACAGATACCGATGCCGCAGGCCATCGGCGTTTCCAGTGAAACCTGGCAACGAACGCCGAAGCGGGCCGTCATTTCGGCCACCGCCGCCATCATCGGCTCCGGCCCGCAGCAAACCACGCGGCATCGGGCCACGTCGCGCTCTTCCACCAACAACTGCTCCAACAGGTCGGTGACCAAGCCGTGATGTCCCGCCGTGCCGTCGTCAGTGCTCAAGCGAACGGCGGCGCCCGCATCGCGAAAATCGTCGATGCCCGCCAGGTAGTCGCAGGTTCTTGCGCCGTAGCAGAGCGTCACTTTTCCAACGGAAATAGCGGAGCGGGCCGGCATACCATACGCTTTGCGGCCCAGCGCCTCGCGGGCCAGTGCCACGAACGGCGTCTGACCGATGCCGCCCGCCACCATGATGAGATGATCCGCCGGTGCCGGCGCAAAACCGTTGCCCAACGGTCCCCAGAGTTCCAGTTTTTGGCCGGGCAAAACGCGCGCCAGCTTCGCGGTGAGTTTGCCCGTCAGCAAATAGACCAGGTCGATGCCGACCGCTTCGCCACGGCCGTCGAGCACCGTATCGTACAGGGCCAATGGCCGGCCCAGCAACGGGTCGTCGTAACCGGCCAGCCGCAGCATGACGAACTGGCCGGGCACCACCCGCTGAGCGACCTCCGGGCACTCGGCGCGCAGCCGGTAGGTGTCGCGCGCCAGCCGAACATTTTCTTGTACTGCCACGGCGCCGAACCAGGCGCCGTCGGCGTAAAAGAGATGCGGCTGGCTGACGTCGCAGGTCATCGGTTTTTCTTGGCGCGGCCCCGTAGCGATTCGATTTCCTCTCGGCGCAAGGGACGCCACTGGCCGGGCTCGATGTCTTTCAGCCGCAAGGGACCGACGGCCACGCGTTTGAGCCGCAAGACCTTGTGGCCGACCTTGGCCAGAATGCGGCGAATCTCGCGGTTGCGGCCCTCGGCCAAAACGATCTCCAACAGCGTGCTTTGCTTGAGTTCACGCTTGGCCTTGATGCCGACCACGCGGGCCACGCCCTCGGCCAGATGGACGCCGCGGCGCAGGCTCTCGAACACTTCGGCACTCGGCGTGCCGGCCACCAACGCATGATAGGTCTTCTCGATGCCATAGCGGGGGTGGGTCAGGCGGTTGGCCAGTTCACCGTCGTTGGTCACCAGCATCAGGCCCTCGCTCGACCGGTCGAGCCGGCCGACGGTGAACAGCCGCTCCTTGGTGGCCGGCAGCAGGTCGATGACGCGCGTCCGGCCCGCCGGATCGAAATTGGTCGAAACCACGCCCACGGGCTTGTTGACCAGATAATAGACCCGCCGCATGGACCGCAACGGTGTGCCATCGACGCGGACCTCTTGCCGCTCGGCATCGACGCGCGTGCCCAGTTTTGGCACCACCTCGCCATCGACTTCGACGCGGCCGGCCAGAATCAGCTCTTCGCAGTGACGGCGGCTGCCAATTCCCGCCGCGGCCATGACCTTCTGTAAGCGCTCGCCGACGGCGGGCGCGGCGTCAGCACGCGCTGCGGCGTGATGGGGTTTTCGAGCACGCGCGACGGAGCGGCGTGCGCCGGTGCGGCGAGGTTGAGGCATGCCCAATCATACCCGGCCCGGCTGAACAAGCTAGTGCTCCGTCAGCCGTCGATGGATGGATCGACCCCGAAGGCAGCAACGGTGGCTGGGGCAGAGCTTGGCCAGAACCGGCCCGGCTTGAGGATACGCTCTGCGGCCAAGCGATGCCCCGACGCGTCAAACCGGGGCATCGCTTGGCCGCAGAGCGCATTCTGAAGATCGCGGCGGTAGCGGCCAAGCTCTGCCCCAGCCACCGCCCAAACCGAGCAACCCAGATGCGCGCAAGCGAGCACGCTTACGCTACGGCGCGGCCACGATCAATATCCATACCGCGGCGCGCCCCATTGGGGCCACCGCCCACGGGCCGGTTCGGGAATGGGTCGGGAATAATCGCGAGGACGCATGGTGTCGTCGCGGTTGTGAGAAAACGTCTCTTGCTCCGCATAGGGATCGAAACGGACGGCCTGCTGCTTTTGATACTCGAACGGGCCGGGCCGGAAAATCTGGCGGGCCAGTTGCCCCTGTCCGATGCCGCAGCCCGCCACGCCCAGCGCCAGGACAGCCAGCCAAACGCGACCGTTTTTCGACACGTGAGTGGGTCCTGGACAGGGGCAAGGGCCGGGATTGTACCGCGCAAGGCTGCTTAAAGAAAGGCGAGCCTGCGCTGGGTAGTGTCCAAATAGTGTGTTGCTGGCCCACACTAACCCGAAGCGTAAGCGAGGAAATGCGGTGATTCTGCCTCGCTGACGCTTCGGGTTAGTGTCTCTTTGCACACGAGCAACACACTATTAGGACACCACCCTGCGCTGCCTTACGAGCATCGTCGCCGCCGGGTTCGTCGCTTGAACGGCTTCGCCGCTGTTTACGCCATAAGTGACGGCTACAGCAGGTTTCCCGACGCCCAACAACCGGTTGTGCCGGCGGTAAGCAATGTAGGGTTCACCCAAACCGATACCCGGCACGCTGCCCGCGACTGACCAAAGAATCGGCCTCGGCGTCGCCTAAGAACTCTTCGCGCCGGCTGTCCCATTGCAACGCGCGGCCCAGACGCATCGAGATATTGGCCAGATGGCAGGCTGCCGCCGAGCGGTGTTGACTGATGACGTCTGAAATGGGCTGCTTGCCCGTGCGAATGCAGTCCAGGAATTCACGCAGGTGGATATAGGTTGCCGTGCCCCAGTAGCGGGTTTCATTGTCGAGCCGCACGGCACTGGCCGGCAGCGGATCGAGTCGCAACCGCTCCACGGGCTTACCGGCCAACCGGCCGCGGTTGACGAAAATCCGCCCCTCGTCGCCCTTGAAAAGAATTCCGTTCTCCTCCTCGCTCACCTTCACGCGGACGGCCACGCCGCCGGGGTAAGCATAGTCGACCGCGAACTCGCGCGGCGTGTTATAGCCGTTGGCAATCTGGGGCAGCCGCCCGCGGGCGTCGATCTTTGCCGGTCCGCCGTGCTCGACGCCCAAGGCCCGATGCACGATATCAAGGTGGTGTGCGCCCCAATCGGTCATGAACCCGCCGCTGTACTCGAACCACCAGCGAAACGGGTCATAACGCTGCTTGCAGAAATCAGCCCACGGCGCCTGGCCGAGCCAAACATCCCAGTTTATCCCGACGGGCACCGGGCAATTCGGAAAGGGCCCGCCCTTGGCCGTGGCCGGTAGCGAGCCGGTCGGCAGGGTCACTTCGACCCGCTTGATTTGCCCCAGCCGCCCATTGCGCACCAGCTCGCAGGCCGTGCGAAAACGCCAGTCGCTTCGCTGCTGAGTGCCGACCTGTACCATGCCGCCGGTGCGGCGCACGCGGTCCACGAGGAGCTGCCCCTCCGCGATCGTCAGCGTGAGCGGCTTTTCGCAATAGACCGCTCGGCCCGCGTCGAGCGCCGCCAGCAGCAGCGGCGTGTGCCAATGATCGGGCGTGGCGATGATCACGCCCTCCACGTCGCCGCGGTCGAACAGTTCCTGATAATGGTCGCAAATCGCGGCTTTCGGGCACGATTCGTCGCGCACACGCTCCGCCCGTGCTCGGTTGACATCGCACACCGCCACAATCTGTCCGCAACGCCGGGCAAGCTCGGTCCAACGAATGGTGTTGGCCAGTTGCCGGCCGCGGCCGCCGGCGCCGATCAGTCCCAGGCGGACTGTATCGCGGGTGGCGGCGTGCAGCACCCCGACGGCAGAAACACCCAGGCCGGCGCCCGCCGAGAGCGTCAGTAAACAACGGCGTGTTAATCGCACGAAATTGTGGCGTGGGCGTGGGCCCGCTGGCGTTTTGGAAACGACTGGACAACCGAGGTAGGGTGGGACCAGCGAGCTTGCGAGCGCAGGCCCACCGATTTGAGGCGTCAGGTTTCAGGCGTCAGGACTAACAACCTGATGCCTGATGCCTGACGCCTAGCGATGGTGGGCCGGCGCTCGCAAGCTCGCTGGTCCCACCCTACGTGTTTCGTTGCGAACCGACAAGGCCGATCGAACCTCTCTTACGCCAAACGGCGTGCCAAGTTATCATTCCCGGCCACGTTTTCGGAGTCATGCCCTTGGACCAACAGTTGCGCCTCACCGACCTTGTGCCGCGACGACATCGCACGTTTGCGCTGCTTGCCTGCGCCGGACTGGCGGTCATCGGTGTACTCGAATCGCTGCACAATTGGATGCCGGCCGTGGCGTCGATGACCACCGATGGCCGCGTGGCGGCCTTCGATCTCGAAGGCGAAGGGAGCCTGGCGGTCTGGTTCTCGTGCGCCACGCTCGAACTGGCCTCGCTGGCCGCCCTGACGGGTTGGTTAATACGACGCCGCACGCCCGGCGCCGATGCCCCGACCGCGCTGCTGGCAGCCGCCGCCTGTTGGCTGGTGATGAGCGTCGACGAGTGCGCCAGCCTGCACGAAGCCTTCAAGGAGCTGATGTCGAAAGGCACCGGGCATCGACTGCACGGCGATGGCACGGTCTGGTGGGTGATTGGCTACGGACTCGTGCTGTCCTTCGTCGGCTGCGGGCTGGTCTGGCAAATGCGTCGCGTGCCCGATGCGGTGCTGGCCCTGCTGGCGACCGCGGGCTTCTATGCGTTGGCGGTGCTGGCCGAGCTGGAATGGATCGTTCCCAACAAAGGCGAAGCCGAGGTGATGCTGGAAGAGGGCTGCGAGATGGCCGGCAACCTGTGTCTTTTTCTCTCGATGGGCCTCTACGCCCGCTATGCCGCACGAGCGGCCGTAGGGTGGGACCAGCGAGCTTGCGAGCGCCGACGTGAAAGGGTTCAGGGTTCAGGGTTCGGGGTTCAGGGTTCAGGAAGGCCGTAGGGTTCAGGGTTCGGGGTTCAGGGTTCAGGAAGGCCGTAGGGTGGGACCAGCGAGCTTGCGAGCGCCGGCCCACCAACAGGCAATAGGCAACAGGCAACAGTCGAAGGTCAATTCGAATATCCCTGAACCCTGAACCCTGAACCCTGAACGCCTGACGCCTGGCATCACCGCTTTACGATCGCGGGCGGCCTAGTCACAATCAGCACTGTCCTTTCGCCGACTCCCACCCGACTTGTCGCCCTGCGATGCTCTCCGCGGTCATTCCGGTCTACAACGAAGCCGAAAGCCTGGAGAACCTCTATCGCGAGCTGGACGAGGTGGCCCGCCAGCACGGCTACGACCTCGACCTGGTGTTTGTCGACGACGGTTCGACCGACGGCTCCTGGCCGACCATCGCGGCCCTGGCGGCGCGTGACGCGCGCGTGCATGGCGTGCGATTTCGCCGCAACTTCGGCAAGGCGGCGGCGCTGAGTGCCGGCTTTCGCGCCGCGCGGGGCGAGCTGATCATGACCCTCGACGCCGATCTGCAGGACGACCCGCGCGAAATTCCACGATTTCTGGAAGAGATGAACCGGCCGCTGGACGTCGTCAGCGGCTGGAAGAAAATCCGGCACGATCCCTGGCACAAGGTGTTTCCTTCGCGCGTGTTCAACTGGCTGGTCAGCAGCCTGACGGGCGTGCATTTGCACGATCACAACTGCGGCATGAAGTGTTATCGCCGGGAGGTGTTTCGCGAGGTGCGGCTGTACGGCGAGTTGCACCGCTTCGTGCCGGTGCTGGCGCACGCCCGCGGCTTTCGCGTGGGCGAGGTGGTCATACAGCACCGGCCGCGCAAGTTCGGCCATTCCAAGTACGGCGTGCGCCGCTTCCTGCGGGGCTTTCTCGATTTGCTGACGGTCAAGTTCCTCACCGGTTTCGGCCAGCGGCCGCAGCATGCCCTGGGCGCGCTGGGGCTGGGCTTCTTCGCCTTGGGCCTCATCGGGCTGGCCTATCTGACCGCCTATTGGATCAAGGGCCAATGGTGGCCCGCCGACGATCAGCTTCCGCTGCACCAGCGTCCCGCGCTGATTTATTCCGTCGCGTCGTTGTTGCTCGGCGGACAACTGATCTCCATCGGCTTTCTGGCCGAGTTGATCCTGGCCTATACGGGCCGTGACAGCGAGACCTATTCCGTGGCCGAGGAGACGCCGGGGCCGGCACCCGGAGCAACGATCGCCTGAGGATGGTCGAGCACCAATCGACGTGGCGCCCTCGATTTTGGGCGTGTTCGGCTTGAACGCGGCGCCATCGAGGTCAAGGGAATGAAGCCCGACGTGATGGCCATCGCCGACAGCCGGCAAGTGGCCGGATACCTTAAGACCTACGGCATCGTGCTGGTCACCAACCTGCGAAGCTTCGTGATCGTCGATCGCGGTCCGAACGGACGGCCGACGCCGCGTGAAGCGTTTCATTTGGCGGCCAACGAGTCGCGGCCAACGAGCAGGAGTTTTGGCGGCAGAAGGCCGCGCACCCGCGCGCCGCGGCCGACGAGCGGGGCCCGCAGTTTCTGGAGTTCATCGAGCGCGACTGGCTGCTGAGATAGGCCGAGTCGTTGAAGGTGTTGGTGGTGCTGAAATTCGAGTTCGTGGTGCCGGCGCCGTTGCTGGTCGTCGTGACGCCGGTGACGGTGCTGCTGGCCGTGGTGGTTTCGCTCACCTGGGCCGTCGATGAGGGGTCGACGTTGTTCGGCGGGCCAGGCCAGTTCACCAGGGAGCCGTGCGGCGTGGCCACTTGGTCGATCGTCATCAAGGTCAGGTACCAGGCGACGCTGCTCCAGTCGTTCCACACCGAGCCTGACATGCTGGGTGCCCACTGGTCGGCCGACTCGTCGAAGGTCCGCGTGGCCGACGTGCCTTGAAGCGTCAGGAAGCCCTCCGCGCCGCTGGTGACGACGCCGGCCGAGACATTCTTCGAGCCGATTCGCCAGTCGCTCGTGCTCTGGCTGGCGTTGAAGATCGAGGTCCAGCTCGTGGCTGGGTCGTTCGCCGCCGAGGCGATTTCCTTGTCGTTCTCCTGGCGGTTGGAAAACGTCGCCGAGAAGTAAGCGGCCGAAGAAGCCGAGACGCCGTTGGTGAGGCTGTAGGTTCCGTTCTCGAAATACGTGCCGAAGGTGTTCCCGCTGGCCGCCTGGCTGCGCGTGCCGGCGCCGTATCCGCTGTTGAAGTTCGTGCCGATCGTCTCCGATTCCGAGTCGCCGGCCAACCGCAGCAGCGTATAGGTTCCGCCGTCGCTGACCGCGCTTCCCGATTTGACCCGTTCGCCCTGTTTGTGCTGGCGGGTCGAGCTCCAGTCGCTGGCGTCGGTGGTGTCGTCGGCCGAATTGCCCGAAAAGGCGCCGCTGATCGACTCGTCGTGTGCCACGCTGTTCTGCTTGGCCAGCACGTCTTCAATGTACTTGATGTCTTCGGCGCTCACCCAGCCGTTGGTCTGGCCCGAATCGCACCAAGGGCCATCGGCGCGTCGGCGCCGACCGCGATGAGCGGCCGGCGCCGGCGCAGCCGATCGGTCAATTCACGACTGCTTGGCTGATGAATGGATTGTCAAAGAACACGGTGCGCCGCGAGCCCCTCACGACGCTACTGGCACCCTCCGAACAAATCGTTCTGACCCGTTTTGCGTTCGAGGTGGTCGTGGTGTCGTTGCTGGTGCTCGACAGCGACTGGTTGCTCTCCGTTTCCCGCGTGTAGGTGGTGCCGCCGCTGGAACCGCTCAGCGTATAGCTGCCCACCAGCGAGTTGCCGCTTTGCTGATCGGTTTCGCTGAGGCTGGCCGTGGCGGTGGTGGTGACGGCGTCGGTCTGGTCCGTTTCGCCGCCGCTCGTGCTGTCGGTGGTGTAGTTGGAGGTGCTGGTCACGTACTGCCCGGTGATCTCGTTGCCGCTTTGGCTGGTGGTGGTGGATTCGCTGGCAGACTCGCTGCTGCTCGTGGCGTCGGCCAGGGCCGGGTCGGGCACTCCGCCCACCAGCGGCGTATTCGCACCGCTTTCCCAGGTCGTCGTCGAAGTGTCGCTCGACTCGGCCAAGGTGAAACTGCCCGTAATGTCGTTGCTGCTTTCTTGGCTGGAGTCGGTTTCCTGCGACGTGGCGCTGCTCAGCGTGGCCAGCGTCTGGTTGGTCTCGCCGCCGCTCGTGCTGTCGGTGCTGTTGTCGGTCTCGCCGCTGGAGTTGAACCCGGTGACCTGATTGCCGGTTTCCTGGGAAGTGGTGGAGGCGGTCGAGAATTCGAAGCTGCTGCTCGTGTCGGTCTGATTGGCGTCGGTTTCCCAACTGCTGGTCGTGCTTTGGCTCGAATCGCTCAGCGTGAAGCTGCCGGTGACGTCGTTCGTCGATTGTTGGCTGCTGTCGCTGCCGATCGTCGTGGCGCTCGTCAATCGGGTCAGCGTCTGGTTCGTCTCCGCGCTGCTCGTGCTGTCGGTGGTGTTGTCGGTTTCGCTGGCGGAGCTGAAGCCGCTGACCGTGTTGCCGGTTTCCTGGGAAGTGGTGGAGGCGGTCGAGAAGTCGAACGAGCTGGTCGTGTCGGTCTGGTTGCTGTCGGTTTCCCAGGTGGTGCTCGTGCTTTGGCCCGAATCGGCCAGCGTGTAACTGCCGGTGATCTCGTTGGAGCTCTTCTGGCTCGTGTCGGTCTCGCTCGAGGTGATGGTCTGATGGACGGTCTGGCTCTGGTTGGTCTCGCTGCTGGTGCTGCTGTCGGTGTTCTGGTCGGTTTCGCTGGTCGAGGCGCTGGCCACGATCTGGTTGCCGGTTTCGTAGGAAGTGGTCGAGGTCTTCGAGACGTCGAGGCTGGTGGTGGTGTCGACCGGGGCGGCGGTGCCGGGCAAGTCGGCGATATTCGTGTCGGTTTCCGACGTCGTGGTCGTGCTTTGGCTCGTATCGGCCAGCGTGTAACTCCCGGTGATGTCGTTGGAGCTCGTCTGGCTGTCGTCGCTGGAAATGGCCGACGCGCTGGTGACGATCGTCAGGCTCTGGTTGGTTTCCGTACCGCTGGAGCTGTCGGTGCCGGAGGCGCTTTGACTCGTGTCGTCCGCGCCGGTGATTTCGTTGCCGGTTTCGTAACTGGTGGTGCTGGTCGAGGGGTAATCGACCGAGCTGGTGGAATCGGTCTGATTGACGTCGAGTTCGTGGGTCGTTCCGCCGTCGGTGCCGCGATCGCTGAGCGTATAGTTGCCCAAGATCTCGTTGCCGGTTTTCGTCCGGCTATCGCTGGAGCCGTCGAAAGCCGTGCTGTTGGTGGTGTCGGTCTGGTTGGTATCGGTTCCATAGGTCGTGCCGTCGTCGGTCCCCGACTCGTTGAGCGTATAGTCGCCCACGATCGAGTTGCCGCTTTGCGTCTGGTTGTCGGTGGAGCTCTGCGAAGCCGTGCTGTTGGTGGTGTCGGTCTGGTTGCCTTCGAGCAGGTAGGTGGTCGATTGTTCGCTGCTGGTCACGCTGCGGTTATAGGCGCCCCAGTTTTCGTTGCCGGCTTCGCTGGTGCTGGAGTTGCTCTGGTCGAGCGCGGTCTGGCTGCTGACGTCGCTTCCTCCGCCGAAGCTGTTGTTGTCGACCTCGTTGGCCGAGCTATAGTCGCCGCTGTTCTCGCTGAGCGTGTAATCGCCGTACAGCGAGTTGCCGCTCGTCGAGGGGTTGTCGCTGCTGACATCGACCTCGCTGGCCGAGACCGACAGGGTCTGGTTGGTCTCGTTGGTCAACAGCGTGAGCGTGCCGCTGTTTTGTTCGCCGCGGCTGTAGTCGCCGGTGATTTCGTTGCCCGTCTCGGTGGCCGTCATGTACTGGCTGCCGTTGCTGGCCACGCTGGTGGTGTCGGTCTGGTTCACGTCGCTCTCGATCGACGACACGCTGGTGCTGTCGTTTTCCGAGAGCACGAAGAATGCGAAGGAGCGCGAAACACGCAGGCGCACGGCCGGCCGGCGCGTCGGTGCCGACCGCGATGAGCGGCGGGTGCCGACGCAGCCGGTCGGTCAATTCACGACTGGTTGGCTGATGAATGGATTGCCAAAGAACACGACGCGGCGCGAGCCTCCTCGCGGCGCTACTGGCCCCGCTCGAAACAAATCGTTTTGACCCGTTTTCCGCTCCCACGACGCTACTGGCCCCTCATGGCTGCCTCTGTAGATTCGCAAATTGGACCGTGCGCGTTTGCTGCCCCCGGCCAAACGCCCGCCCCTCAAACAATCACTCTGAGCTGTTTTCCGTGCGCGGCATTTGCTTGAATTCCCAATATAGGTCACGTAGCGCCGGCTCCGGGTCAGGCTTCTCGAACGGTTCGACGTCCTCTGGGGCATGCGACTGCTTGTAGCAGTCAACCTCCACAACCGCGCCTGAGCCGGGCTGAATTCCTGACACAGGTAGCTTCACACCGCCAAACGGTTCTCCCCCCTTGCGCCGAATACCAATCGTGAGGTACGGCAATGCCATATTTGAGCGATTCTTCACCTCGAATTGGAGGTCGCCATTCTCAGCGATACCGATGACGCGCCAGTGAAAATGCCTGCGCGCCTCAACAACTGCCTTTTCCTCTTTTGAAAATGGCGCCGGCCCTGCTAGGATTGATTGCCATTTGCTCTTTGAAAACGATCGTCGAGCGGCGCGGTGTTTTTTCTCCAACCACTGCTCAAACCCATTAGCCGCTTGCCTAAACCCAAATTCTGGACCGTGCCATTCGAATACCGCGGACTCGGTGCCCTCAACCAACAAGTCATCCTTGAAATACGCCAACGCGCCTGGTATCCGACCGAAATTCGTCAAAGTCTCCGCGCTTTCACTTGTTGCATCGCGAGGTGACGCATAAATCTCGATCTTATACCAATTTGAACAGCGGTATAGGCGCGCGTTTCCGAACCGAATCACAAATTCCTTATAGGATGGCGGCAAAGGTCTGTCCGACTCCTTAACTGCGCGCCGAAGTTCACGGGGCGCGGGACCATCAACCTCATGAAAGTGGGGCGTCCTAACCGCCCGCAATTCCTCGTCAAGCCACTCGAACATATTCCACCTCATTCGTTCCTCGGGCGACCGCCCTGCTTACCCCAACGCTGCGCATCAGTCTGGCCATCAGGGGGCCTCGGAATGCTATGATCGCTATTAGGACCGCCATAACCAGGTTCAACAAAAAGAGGGTCGCCTCCATCCTTAAGGGCGCGAGGATGCGAGTCGTGCGTCGAATCTTCAGGCCACTCTCGTCCGCCGTTCCGGTCCGACCACCACTTCCTCGCGGCGTCGCGGTTACGCTCAAAAAAGTTCCGCGCTTTGGAATTCTCCTCCGGCGTCCGCGTCTCACCTTCCGGAAGCTCCTTTGTAACACGATCGGGAAGATTTGTCTTGATGTTCGGGCGCGGCGCATTCTCGCCTTCGTCCCCTGGGTCCATTCCTCCCGTCGCCACAGCGCTGCCTCCACCCGTGGGCGGTTTCTTGCCTCCCGCGGTAAGCATTTGCGCGCGCGACGGAGCGCCGCCCAATGCGGGATTCTTTGCTGCCGTGGCCCCCGGATCCCCGGATTTTGCCTTCGCCGCCTCCTGCTCCGCCGCCTTGCGCCTGGCCGCATTCAGCAATTCGTTTACCGGATCCGGTTCTTGTCCGGGCACCGAAACATGGGGCCCACTGAGGACGTCATCGATCTGAGCCTCCGACATGCCGCTGGCGCGCGCGAACTCTTTCGCCTTGTCAAGGCGCTCCTGAGAGTTCGTTCGGTTGCGGATCTGACCGGCCATCCATCCGAGCACTTCACCCCCAGTCGGCTCGTGGTTGAGCGATTGGCCATATTTGGCGCGATCTGCAACGTATGCGTTCCTGGCTTCTTGCCATGCTTCCCATGATGGAAAACCCATCGGTTGCGCGCCTTCGTACTTGTGCATGTCGCGCCGAGGAACCGAAATCGTGTTCACCCCGCCGGGCGGTACGGCGCCGGTGCCGGCGCCGGGTGACGCACCTTGGCCCGGGCGCGATTGCCCCGGCCGTGGCGCTTGCCGTCCTGGTTGCGCAGGGGGCTGCGCGGGCGCAGGGCGATAGGCAGGCGCTGAGCGGACCGCGGGCGCACTCTGGTTATGCACGAGGATGCAAAAGCCGTCGCGGTTGTTGCTGCCGACGAAATAGGTGTGGCCGTTGGGGACCATCAGGTTGAACACTGGGACGACCTCGCCTTTGTCGACGATGTTCGAAACCTTCACCCAGCGGTGGTCGCTCGTCAGCAGTTGATCGCCCGGTTTCAATTCGCCCGCCGGAACAAAGCCGCGCTGGCGGACGTAAATCCCGTGGTTCGGCGTGGGCCGGAAGAGCCGCCCTTCGACGTAGAGGTTGACGACGTGCTTCCGCCCGTTTTCGAAGAACTCCCCGACCTCGCCCAAGTAGCGCGGCCCTTCGGGATCGTGCTCGCTGGCCGTCAAAACCGACTGGCCCCGGCGCGAGGAGTCGATTCGGCGATCGTCCTCGAAGTTCGCCATGGTCGCCTGATCGCCCGCCCAGCAGTATTCGTGCAGCAATTGCAGCCCAAGCTCGTTGAAGGCCGAGTCGGCCGCGTTGGCGTCGAGGTTGGCGGCGGGGCCGGTGCCCCAGTAAGACACCCCGCCCACGACGATCGGGGCGCCGACGGGCGAAAAATCCAGGTCGCCGGGGCCGTTGCCGTTGGCAAGCGCCGCGTTCGAGGCGTTGTTGAAAGCCTCGATCAACGAGTAACGGTCGGTGCCCGTCTCGGTCAGCGAAAGCTGGCCCGAAAGGTAATTGCCGCTTTCCGAAAGCGTGTAGCCGGTGGTGGGGTGCGGGTTGTAGCTGCCCAAACCGCTCTCGCTCAAAGTGTCGCTGCCGCCGCCGCTGGTCGTTCGATTGAACGCCCCGCTCAACTCGTTGCCCGATTCGGTCGTCGTGTAGTTGTCGACGCCCGTCAGCGTCAGGCCCCAAGAAGAGGAACTGGAGCTGGAGCCGCTGCCGCTCATGCTGCCGCCGCCACCACCACCGCCGCTGGTGCCGCCGGTCTCGGCGATCGTGTAACTGTCGGTGCCGGGGTCGGCCAAGGTGTACCCGCCCGTCACGTGGCTGCCGGTCTGCGTCAGCACGTCGTGCTTGCCGCCGGTTTCGGTGATCTGGAAACTGGTCGTCGTGCCGCCCGAGGCGCTGGCGTCGCTCTCGTTGAAGGTGTAGCCCTGCGTCTGGGCCTCGCTGAAGGTGTAGTCGCCCGACAACGTGTTGCCGCTCTCCGTGATCGTCGGCGAGGAACGGGTCGTGGAGGTGAGCGAAAAACTGCCGCCGGAATTCAGGCCGCTCTCGGTGAGCGAGCTCGTCTCCAACTCGTAGGCCGTGCTGACGTAGGCGCCCGTGATCGTGTTGGCCGTCTCGTTGCCGCTGCTGCTGAGGCTGGTCACGTCGCTCGACACCTGCAGCATCGTGCCCGACAGATGCTCGCTCGTCTTCGTCACGCTGGTCAGGTCGTTGGCGGTGGTCGTCGTGGACGAGTCGCCGGTGATCGTGTTCTCCGTGCCCGTCACCGTGGTCGTCGAGTTGTCGGTCTCGACGATCGTGTAATTGCCGGTGCTGTTCGTGCCGCCGTCGGTCAGGCTGTCGCTCTCGGTCGTCGTTTCGCCCGTCGCCACCGCGCCGGTGATGGAATCGCCGATCTCCGTTCCGCTGGCCGTCGTCACATCGCTGGAATAGGCGCTGTAACTGTTGCCGGCCCGCGTGCCGCTGTCGGCGGTGGTGACCGTCGTGTCGCTCGAATCGGAGAGCGTGAAGCTGCCCGTGATCGTGTTGTCGCTGCCGATGGACGAGCTGGAGCCGTTGGTGGCGATCGTCACGTTGTCGGTGTCGCCCGAGCCGTAATTGTCGGTCTTGGCCAGCGTGGCGCTGGAAAGGCCCTGCTCGGCCGTGCTCTCGGCCCCCGTCACGTCGTTGCCGGCGGCGCTGGCGCTCGTGTAATCGTAGGCCGTGGTCGTGGCGCTGGTCGTGATCGCGCCGACGGAGTCGGTTTCGACGACGGTGGTGGTAGTGTCGCTGGTCTCCGAGAGCGTGAAGCTGCCCAAGATCTGGCTGCCGGTCTCCGCCGTGTAACCGCTGGTCGTGCCGGTCTCGGTGTTGCTGTTCGCCAGGCCGGAGTTCGTGTCGGTCTCGTAGTTGGAGAGCGAGCCGCTGCTCGTTTCGTTCAGGCTGAAGCCGCCGGTGATCGCGTTCGTGCTCTCGTAGCTGTCGATCGTGGTCCAGGAATACTTGCCGCCGTTGCTCTCCGACGAGACGTGCGAGATCGTCTCGGGGCGATTGACGGTGTCGACCTCGTGCGTGCTGGTAAACGACAAGCCCGTGACGTCGTTGGCCGAAAAGGTGGTGCTGTCGGTCGAAGTGTCGGTTTCCGTGGCCGTGACGGCCAACACGGGCGGACCCACCAGGTTCCCCAGGTTCTCTTCCCCCGGAAACACGCTGGTGGTGTCCGTGTCGTAGCTCGTGCCGCTGCTGCCCTGGCTGATGCTGTTGCCCAGCACGGTCGTGCTGGTCGTGCCGTCGTCGATCTGCGAGATGCTGATCGTCTGGCTCTGGTTGTAGTCGATGCTGACGAGCGTCGCCGCCGCCGCGCCCGTCTCGACGCTGTTCAGGCTGCCGTAGATTTCGTCGCCGATTTCCGTGGTCGTGCCGCTGTCGAACTCGCTGGCGGTGCTGTTGCTGGTGTCGGTCTGGTTGGTGTCCGTCTGCGCGGTGCTCGTCGTGGTCGAGTTCGTCTCGGTCAGCGAATACGTGCCCAGCACCGAGTTGCCGCTCCGCTGCGTCGTGTCGGTGCCGAGCGTGGTGCCGCTGCTGACGGCCGTGAAGGTCTGGTTGGTTTCGGTGGCGCTGGTGCTGTCGGTGATCTCGTTGCTACTCTTCCGGCTTTTGTCGGTCTCGACCGGCGCGTCGGCGCCGATCGTTGTTCGCGACCGGTGCCGACGCAGCCGATCAAATCCCAAACGGCTGGTTGGCTGAATGTAGGTTGCCAAAGATCACGATGCGCCGCGAGCTCGTCCCGACGCTACTGGCCCCCGTGGGCGCCTCATGGAATCCAGCTGCGGCCCCTTTTCTCATCTATCAAAAGGATTCTAGCCTCGCGATACCACCGCTAGACCTTAGTCGGCTGATCGACTCTCTAAGCACGTCTATAAGGTCGGATCCAGAACTTGTGACGAAGTAGTTACCTAAGCTAGTAATGTCGCTGCTGATATTTCTTCCCCAAGGGGGGGTAGCGGCTAAGTCGTCTATATCCCAGACGACGTCCGAGGGAGGGAACTGATTGAGACGCATTTGAACGTCCGCAAGCTCTTCTAGGGCTGCGCCGGCATCCTCAGCGCTGAGTTGTCCCTGATATAGTGCGTTCATGAGAACTGGATATCTTGTCCCCCACCCATCGGGCTCTAAATGATAACTGATGGTAGAGAAAAAAGAATGTACGAAATCACTTCCACCAAGCTCCTTAATCTCTCCCGCGGATCGAATGGCGATCGTCATTCTATCACCTATCTCGTTCTGAACTTTATATCACCGCGCGTCAGCGTGCCACCAGACTTTACCACTATATCCTCCGCAAGCTGATCCAGCGTTTTCTTGCTGACCTTCTGACCCCGCACGTCGATAAGAACAGTTTGCCGTGTCCCGGCGGGCAAATTCTTACTCCGCTCGATTGCCTGTTCACTCACGTTGTTGGCGACGTTTCGCCTCCCCTGGGCGGTCGTTACATCATAATTCTTTACTTCCAAACTCGCTCCAGGTTTAAAGTACTCAGGCCGGGAGCTACCTTTCGTGCCGTAGGGCACCTCTTCCCCGTCCTTGAATGATTTTTGAGGTTTGTAGTCTTTATTCAGACCCTTGCCTGCGTCGACCTCAGACTCCCGCCAACTGGGGCGCGCTGGTGCGCCCTTGGCCGTTGGGCCCGGGCCGGCGCCGCCCCTCGGCGGTTTCGGCGTTGACAATCGCGGCCCGGGGTTCACCGTCGGAGGCACCATCGGTTCCAGCCCGCGCGGCGCCGCGCCGCCCGCTCCCGCAAATGCCGGAAGGACCTGCTCCATGTAGCCGCCGGGCCTAAAGGTGTTCTCCCAGAACGTCCCTTGATACGGCGTGGCCGGTACGCCAAGTTGCGTGCCGTTATTCGTCGCCTGGCGAGATGCCGCTTCGCGCTTCAGCGCATCGATATAGCCCGCCTTCTTCTCGTTGTAGGCTTTCAGTTCCTCGTCGCTCAAAAGGTTAGGTAGTTGCTTCTCAAGCTCCAGCATTCGGCCCACGTCAAGGTGCTGAGCGGCATAATCGAGGGCGGGATCGAACGGGCCCGTATAGGATCGCACCATGATCCCCCACATTTGATCGAGCTCCCCCAGAACCGCGGCTTTCTGTTGGTCGAGCTCCTTCTGCTGCGCCTGCTCTTGCTCTTGTTGAAGTCGAAACGCTTCGTCGGCGGGGGACGCGCCTCCGCCTCCGGGCGCGGGCGGGCCATAGATTTGCGGCGGCGCTGGCTCGGCACCCGGCTTGTAACGTGGATCCTCCGCGCTTTCGTTGTGTACCAAAATGCAAAAGCCGTCGCGGCTGTTCGCTGTTCTCCGTCACGCTGGTCAGGTCGTTGGAGGTGGTCGTCGTCGAAGAATCGCCGGTGATAGTGTTTTCCGTGCCCGTGACCGTGGTCGTGGAGTTGTCGGTCTCGACGATCGTGTAATTGCCGGCGCCGTTCGCGCCGCCGTCGGTCAGGCTGTCGCCCTCGGTCGTCGTTTCGCCGGTCGCCACCGCGCCCGTGATCGAGTCGCCGATCTCCGTTCCGCTGGCCGTCGTCACATCGCTCGAATAGGCGCTGTAGGTGTTGCCGGCGCGCGTGCCGCTCTCGGAGGTGGTGACCGTCGTGTCGCTCGAGTCGGCCAGCGTGAAACTGCGCGTGATCGTGTTGTCGCTGCCGATGGACGAGCTGGAGCCGTTGGTGGTGATCGTCACGTTGTCGGTGTCGCCGCCGCTGTAATTGTCGGTCTTGGCCAGCGTGGCGCTGGAAAGGCCATGCTCGGCCGTGCTCTCGGCACCCGTCACGTCGTTGCCGACGGCGCTGGCGCTCGTGTAGTCGTAGGCGGTGGTCGTGGCGCTGGTCGTGATCGCGCCGACCGCGTCGGTCTCGACCACGGTGGTCGTGGTGCCGCTGGTCTCCGAGAGCGTGAAGCTGCCCAAAATCCGGTTGCCCGTCTCCGCCGTGTAACCGCTGGTCGTGCCCGTCTCCGTGTTGCTGTTCGCCAGGCCGGAGTTCGTGTCGGTCTCGTAGTTGGAAAGCGAGCCGCTGCTCGTTTCATTCAGGCTGAAGCCGCCGGTGACGGCGTTCGTGCTCTCGTAACTGTCGATCGTGGTCCAGGAATACTTGCCGCCGTTGGTCTCCGACGAGACGTGCGAGATCGTCTCGGGGCGATTGACGGTGTCGA
>Ga0307374_10000333_pt1 | contig 90101 bp, 73 predicted proteins | sample OX3MG_FD_202532 | JGI IMG/M metagenome (GOLD analysis project Ga0307374, IMG submission 202532) | Soil microbial communities from Risofladan, Vaasa, Finland - OX-3 | ecosystem: Environmental > Terrestrial > Soil > Coastal area > Acid sulfate soil | place: Finland: Risofladan, Vaasa | collected... | reverse complement strand
CCGTTGGAGTTCTGCCAGCACCTCCTGCCGGAAGTACCTGCCGCTGCGTTGGTTACGTCCTGACGCGGCCCACGCAGGGCGGCGAAAGCTGTTACCCTGAGATTCCTTGATTTGAACCACGCCGAAACTCCGAAATCCTCCTGATCGGCGGCCCTCCGAGTTGGGACGGCCGCGGACGGCTTAACGCCGGAGTCGGCCTGCGCCCCGCGAGCTCAAAGGCCGTCCGCCGCCACGTGAAAATGCACTTGAAGCTGACTGCGGCCGCCGCCTTGTCCTTCGTCCGTACGCACAAAGCAAAGTCTTCGTGGGAGGGCGACGTGGTGTGCTTCGAATGGCGGAACCGTAAACTGCGGGTCAATTCCGTCACCGGTCAACTGGTCGGGCAGGTTAGCGAGAAAAGGGGTCTCGCCCAGGCCGATGCCGACACCGGTCAAGTGGCCGAGCAAGTTGCCGGCGAAGACGCCGACGCGGACTCGGAGCATTCCTGGCCGCCGGACATCACTCTGGAGCGGGGCCGCTTCGAGCGCCAATTGGCCGAAATCGAAAAAACCAGCGCCGATTGGCCCAACGCGGCCGACGAGCGGCGGCCGTTGAGCTGCATGGGCGAGTTTATTTGCGAGGAGCTGCAGCGGTTCGACGCCAAATCCAAACGCGGCTATGCGGTCCTTGGCAAGCTTCTCGCACGGGGCCTGCTGCAGCCCTTCGACGAGTTGGTTTGTCAGACGTGCCGCCCGGCGGCGGACGGCTTTATGATTCCGCATCCTTACTTTCACTACAACTTCAACTCGGTTAACGAACTGCTCGCGCTCGGTCCGGTGTTCGCACGGGCCTTTGGCATACGTCTGGGCAACAATCTCTTTTCCGACGAGGGCTGGATGAACGCGTTGTGGCGCAATGGCCTGTTGGTGTTGGCCGACGGGCGGCAGGAGGCAAAAGACGACTTGTCGTGCCTACCGGCCGGCGACGGAGGGGCGATTTGTGCGCTCGCGGCGGCAGAGGTGTTGCGCGCGGCCGGAGCCGCGCACTTGTCGCCCGTCTGTGCTGGGCGTGGCTTGCGGCGGCTTTCGCCGGCCGCGTTTCGCGACGACTGCCGCGACCTGCTGTGCGGCCGCGGCTTTTTGAGCAAGTGTGTGCTGCAAACGGCGGCGGCCATGCGTCAGCTCGACGCCGACGAAATCAAGGCCCTGGCCGAACTGCTGACGCGGTGCGAGGCGCTCGGCACGGCGCAAGCGGCGATCTTCGAGCAGAGCGCGTCGGCGCTTCGGACCAACCGCGACGACTCGCCGGCCCAAGCGGCGGGCAGAGCGCTCGACGTTCTGTGGCGCACGGGATTGTCCGCATGGGTCGAACAGCGTTTGCAGGCCCTCGCGTCGCCTCCCGCGCCGGCCGAAGCTCCGTATACGCATGCCGTGCCAAACACGTTTCCGCCGCACGGTGGTTTTGGACCGCCGCCAGCGGTCCCCGTGCCTACGCCGGCAACCGTGCGTGGGCCCGCGTCTCCATTTGGACTTCCGCATTACCGACCGGGCTCCATATCAACACCGGCAGAGGAGCACATTCACGCCGCCCCGCCGGAGCAAGCCAAGTCTCTCAAACACGAAGTTCGCGAGTTGAAATGGCTGGCACGGGCGGTGACCGACCGCTTGGAAAAGCTGGAAGAGCGGTTGCAATCGGAGGGCGGCGAGGCCATTAACGGCGTCGGCGGCTTACGTCTCCCCAGCGCTTCAGAACGTTACGTGGAGCATGGCAAGGCATCGTCAGATGCGAAAGTGACGCCGCTCAGCGCCGAAGCACCACCTGATCAACAAACGCAAATCCTTTTTTTTGGCCCAGAGGGAATGACGGTCCACTGGGACGTAACCGCGCCCGGCAAGTTCGACTCGGAGCCGTTGACCGTGCCGGGGCGGTACAATTTTCCTCGCGCAGCAGCTTATCGGCTGAAGCTATCGCAGATCCCCGGACACGACGGCGCCGAGTTGTACCCGCATCTCGAGATCGCTCCCGCCGTTCCGCGCAGCGAGGACTTTCTGAAGCATAATGCGATTTCCCTGGAACTTTCCGAAGAGGAAATCGAACATATCTTGGCTGGCAAGCCATTCACAAAAGTCATGTGCCTTCCTGACCGCGACGGCGAGGCGGACTCTCTGCCGGGGGTGATAGCGCTCACCAGCATCGGGCTGGGCGCGGGCGTGGATCCGATCGTCGAGGCGGACAGGCTCGGCGTCATTCTCGCCATTCTCCAGGCAGGAGTGGCGCCGCCGCAGTCTGGCGGCGGGCCAATTTCCAGCGCAATGCGCACTCCACGGGTCTCGACGCCCACTGATCGTGGTGTGCAAGCCGCCGAGCAAAAAAACGAGAAAGAGTAGCCGCTCGCCTTACCGTGAACCTGTCGGATAGGTGAAGTGCAGGGCCGCCAGCACTTGGTGGCGGCGCTCCGTTTGCGCTACCAGGCGGTCGCTGTTGCTAACATCATCCCAGTCGCTGATTTCGTCTACACGGGCATCGTCGCCGAGAAACAAGACCTTCGTCATCTGCTGATTGTCGGCGATCTTCTTGACTTCCGCAATGCTGATATCGAAAGCCCTCGGTTGGTCCGACGCAGTCATCACCTCGAGCGTCGCATTGAGCTTGACGCCGCCGAAACCGCCAAACTGTAGAAAGTAAATACCGCCTTCCAAGAAGTCATGGCGCGCGGGACAGACAACCGGCTCCGCGTCGAATTGGCCGTCATTGTCCTCGTCCCATCGGACATCCATCCCCTTCGGCCCGCCGAACGAAACCGGCACTTTTCGCAACGGAGGTGGCTGGTCGTGGCCACGATTCTTGGCGCTTTCCAGCCAGGCATCGGCTTCCGCCAAGTAGAACTTCGTAGCGTAGAATTTAGGCTCTTCGCCCCCTCTGCTGCCCGTGACGTAAAACGCTCTGACTTTCAACATGAGCTGCTTCATGCGTTGCCGATGCGCTCGCAGGGCGGCCAGTTCTTGCGCATCCGTCTCAGCCAGAGCGCGTTCGGCTTCCAGCCATCGACGCGACCAGACGTAAACGTTCGACATCACCTCGGTGCCCACGTCATAAGACGCCCTGGTTGCCTCGAACGTCTTTGCCGCGGCCGCCGCCATGCGTTCCAACACCGGGTGATCGACGTTCAGTCTTCCGCGCGTCGCCTCCACCTCCTGGTCGACCGCCCCCGCCACGCGGGCGCCCAGCCGCCATTCGACGGCGCCGATCAAGGCCAACACACCAACGGAACCGATCAATACGCTCTGTTTCATCGTCGAATCCTCCGGAATGGCCCCAGTAAGCATGCGTTTAATGCGCGTCGATAGTCGCCTGCCGCCGATCGCTGCGCCCAACGGCGGACGCGGGTCGGCTTGCCCGATCCGCAACAAGACGCGCGCGTAGGCCACCGCGTCGCCGGGACCGCGGCGGTACACGGCGTCGTCGCAGGCCCACTCCCCACACTCGTCGAAATTGCGCACCGCCCACCAGCAAAACGGATTGAACCAATGCGCCAGTGCCAGACACCGCGCCGCCATCGACCACACGAGATCGCCACGGCCGACATGGGCCAATTCGTGTCGCAAAATTGCCCGCCGTTCCTGAGACGAAAGCTCGCGCCAAAGCGCCAGCGGCGCCAGCAGCCGATCTTCGCCCCACACTCGACAGACCAACGGCCCCAGTGCATCATTAACGCACAATCGCACGGGGTGTCGGACGGCGCATTCCGCCAGCGCTTCGCGCCATTCGGCCTGCCATTCCTCGGTGAGCGGCAGGCCGAAGGGAAGCTGACGTACAAAGCGGAGGTAGCCGATCGACCACCAGGCGACGATGGCCACTCCGCCCAGCAGCCAGACCGCCGCCAGCGCAATCGGCCAGCTCAACGCGGTGCCAGCAATATCGCGCGGTTCGTCTATTTTGACGGGCAAATCGCCGAGCGGCACGGGGTCGCTGCCGATCGCGCTGGGGACAGGGTCGCCGGAGGGCGCCACCTCGAGAACCTCGCTTGCCGGCGATGGGAACATTTGTCTGGCGAGGGGCGGCGCCTCATACCAAGGAATGGTTACGGTGGCCCTGACAAACAGCCAGCCGGTCAGCAGCACCATGCACCAAGCGGCCCGATGCACTGCCGGCGAGCGACATCGCAGCCCGCGCAAAAGAAGGAACGCCACGATCGCCGCCACCGCAAGGCAGACGCTGGTCCGCGCTAACGCATACAGCAGCATGGTGGCAGCTTGATTCATCGTCGCAGGCCCTTCATCGTTGCGGCCCTTTATTGCGCGGAGTCAAGCGGGCCTCGGCTTCGGCGATCAGTTGCTTCAACTCATCGACTTCAGCGGCGGAGAGGGAACGCTGGCGCACCAGGTGCGCCACCAGCGGCACGACGCCGCCGCTGAACCGTTTCACGAGCAGCTTGAGATCGCCGGCGCACACCTCGTCGCGCGAGACGGCGGCCGCATATCGGGCAGGCCGCTCTTCGCCCCGCGTCACCAGTCCTTTTTTCACCAGCCGGTTCAGCCGCGTCTGCACGGTGGTGTAGCCGATCGGCAGCCCCAAGGCCCGATGGGCCTGGGAGAGCGCGACCGCCCCCTCGCGCCACAGCATTTCCAGCAGTTCCATCTCGGCCGCCGAAAGCCGCGGCACCGCGGCCCGAGGGCCGCGACGGTTTTTCTTTACGACGTTTGTCATAGTACCGATTCTATGACAAACGTCGTAGTTGTCAAGCGTCTTTTTTTGGCCGGGATTCCGTCAAAACGCGAACAGCGAAGTTGTCGGCCCTTCCAACTCCCAATCGCTCGGCTAGACTATCGAAGCGGCCGGCCTTGTCGCCGAAACTTCTTCCGCGCGGCCGGTGTTCGCGATTGCTTTGCCAGTCGACTAGCTTCTGCATAGAATAGGGGCGTGCGGAGACCGTCCAAACGTCACGTTCTCGGCCGGGCGATAGCATGCCTTACGAAATCCTGTACTCCGACGAGGCTGTGAAGAAACTAAAGGGGCTTCGTGCGTTCGATCGTACGGCGATTCTGGACCAAATTGAGCAAGTGTTGGACACCAATCCAATGCAGGAAAGCAAGGCCCGTGTTAAAATGCTCCGCCAACCGGCCCCTACCCAATATCGACTTCGCGTGGGAGAGTTCCACGTGTTTTACGACGTGGTCGGTCAGTCGGTGCATGTTATCGAAATCTTGAGCAAGGCAGAGACGGCTTCATACCTGGAGGGATTATTGTGACGATGCAAACGATACACGATCTGCGCACGCCGATCGGCGAAATTCTTGACCGGGCCGGCACCAGTGGCCTTCTCGTGCAGGCTCAAGGCAAGGTGCCTTTCGCACTGATCCCGCTCGACGACGATGTTCTCGATCTCCTCATCGAGCGAAACCCGAAATTCATCGAGGAATGCGGGCAGATTCGACAGCGCATGCAGCAGGGTGGCTCGCACACGCAAGACGAGATCAAGGCGATGTTCGGTCGAGCATAGTCTCAAGCGAATAAGCTCGCTGACGATAAGGCGACTCAGGGCCAAGAGGGCCGACGCGGAGAGTCAATCGCTCACCCCAGCACTGTTGCTCGCCTTATTCCCCTTCCCCGCCCTCTTGATTCCAAGCTGTCTTTCCTGCGCGTCGAGGATTGCGTCGTGGCGATCGGCCTGCTTCTCCCAGCGGTCCATTAATTCGTCATACCTCAAGCCGGATTGGGCCTCGTCACTCGGCTGTTGTGGCGTTGACTAGCCCACCATCTCGTTCACCATCCGCACAAGGCGGATGGGGTCCGCCCCTCGGTCATCGACTGGGACGAACTCAACTTTAGGACACTACCGCCGTTCGCGGGAACGATTGGTGTGCCGGTAGCGACCACGCCGGAATTCTCACGAATTCCGCTACGGTCGGCTACTTGCGGAACATCGCATCCTTCTTGTTTCCCCGCGACAAAAGATATGCCAGCAGGTCGAGCACTTCCTCGTCGTTGAGCGGCTTCAATAGGCCGTCGGGCATCAGCGAGACCGGCGAAGGCTGCAGCGATTCGATGTTGTCGCGCCGCACCGTCAACGTCTTCGTCGCGTCTTCGGGGTTCGTCACCACGACCAGCGCGTCGTCGGTTTCCGAAAAAACGCGGCCGCTGACGAGCTGCCCGTCCTTGGTCTCGATCAGCGTGGCCCGGTATTGGTCGCTGATCACCTTGCTCGGCTCGATCATCGCCTCGCTCAGGTCCTTGACGGTGAACCGGGCCGCCAACTGCGTCAGGTCCGGACCCGTCGCGCCGCCGTCGCCGGCAAAGCGATGGCAGATCAGGCATCGCGCGGCCGCGAACATCTTCTTGCCGTTCTCGAAGTCGCGGCCCTTCAGCCCGTGGTCGGCCAGACCGATCAGGTCGGACACGTTGCGGTCGCGGCCCGGCCCGGCCGGCTTGGGCAATTCCGGCGGCTGATATGGCTTGCGGGCACCGAGGGCCTCCATCGCCAGCCGCTCGCGCTCGCTGGCGTTCTCGTATGCCTCGCGCTCGATGTTTCGCAAAAAACCCTGGAAGCTCGAACCGCCTTTCCAGGTTCCGGCACGCTCGAACCAGCCGAAGTACGCTTTGCGCTCGGCCATCGTCCAGCCTTCTTTCATGTTTCGCAAGGCGAAGGCGTAGTGAATTTGCGTCGGGTCGGGATGGTGGGCCAAGATCGATGCGACGGTGCCGCCGTAACCTTTGTTCCGTCCGAGGATTGCCCCCAGCTCGGTCGTCTGCGGCTTTGACGGCTGCTCCATAAAAGCCACGCCCTTACCGATGATCGTCGGCGAACGAAAGTAGACCAGCAGGTCGATCAACTCGCGATTCACCGGGTCGCTGTGAGTAGGGAAGAGCGGATCGAACTTGGCGATCAGCGAAAGCCGCAAGCTCTCGTCCGGCTCGCCCAGGCGGATGAAGACGAGTTGATACGCCCGTAACAACTCGATCTGCTGCGTTTCGGGCAACGCAGCCAGATCCAGGCGGTCGAGGGCGGCCAGCAACGGTCCGCGCAGCGATTTGTCGGCTTGCCGGGCCAGGCCGACCGCGCCGGTGATGAGCGCCTCGGCGTTGCTCTCGGCCAGCACGCGGTCTTGCCAGAGTTTGACGTCCTGGTTCTCCAAGGCGATACGGGCCGCGTAGCGAATGAACCGGTCGGGGTGAGCAAGATGCGGGAAAACGAACTCGATCGCCTGTGCCGGGTCGTCGGCCTGGCGGTGATAGGCTTCGATTTGGTGCCTCAATTTGCGCATTTCGGCCGAGCGGCTGTCGTGCGAGTCGACCGGGGCGGTCGGCTCCTGGCCGACGTAGGTCACGCGGAACAACTCCGACTGCGTGTTGCGGCCGCCGGTCGAGAAATAGAGCGCGCCGTCTTTTCCCACGGCCACGTCGGTCAAGGGGAGCGGAGAGCGGCCCAAAAACTCCTCTTTCACGCCCTGGTAGCTCGATCCCGCTGGTTCGGTGTGGACGGCGTACATGGTGCCGAAAGTCCAGTCGCAGATGAAAAATGCCCGCTGATACTTGGCGGGAAACTTCGTTCCGTAACCGAAGGCCGCGCCGACGGGCGAACCGGGTCCGATATCGACCACCGCCGGCAGGCTATCGACGTAATAGGCGGGCCACTTGCCTGTGCCGCTGCGCCAGCCGAACTCGCTGCCGCTGGTGGCATGCGACACGCGAGTGGGGCGATACCAAGGCGCGCCCATGTCCCACTCCATGTCGGCGTCGTAGACGAAGAGCTCGCCATCGGCGTTGAAGGCCATGTCGTAGGGATTGCGGTAGCCATTGCTGATGATGTCCCAGATTTTGCCGTCGGCATCGGTTTTCGCCACCCAACCGCCGGGCGCCAGAACGCCCACCCCAAAGCCGCCCGCGTCCCACTGGCGCGGCAAGAGCAGGTCTTCGCCCCAGTTGGTCGGCGCGCGGCTGCGGTGATCGGCACTGGGCGGCCCGCTGGGATCGAAGGGCGGACGCGTGAAGTTGCCCGCCAGATAATAGAGCGACTGGCCGTCGGGCGACAGCAGCACGGCGTGCGGGCCATGTTCGCCGCCGCCACGAATTTCCTTGAGTTTCTCGACCTGATCGAACTGGTCGTCGCCGTTGGTGTCTTTCACTCGATAAAGGCCGCTGCCGCCCGAAAAACCGTTGGCCGAAACATAGAGCGAGTCGAAAGCGTAGACCATGCCCTGGGCCGAGCTGATCTTGGCATCGAGCCGCTCGACTTTGGTCGGTTCGTGGGAGCCGATCGGCGGCAGGGTGATGCGGCACAGCCCTTTGTCGCCCTGATCGCTGGCGATCAATCGCCCCCTGTTGTCGAATGCGATCGAGACCCACGAGCCAAGCTCGTCTTTCGGCACCGTGAACAGGTGTTCGATCTGAAAGCCGGGCAAAACGTCGAAGGGGTGCTCGTCGGCCGGTGCCGATTCATCCGTGGCCTTGCCGCCGGCGGTGGGTGCGATCTTGGGCGGTTCGGTAAAGACCTTTTGCTCGCTGGCGGCGGTGCCGGCCCGACCCGTGGCGAGCACGGACATCAGGACAAAGTTAAAGGCAAGAATGCGACGCATGGGAATCGGTTCTCTGGGTGGGTTCAAGGGGGAGGGCCGGCGGCGACCGGTCTGGGGCGGGACAACGAATACTCTCACGGTAACTTCTCCGGTGCGCGCTTTCCACTGTCAGTTGCGGCCGACGTGCTGCGCGGCAGATTGGGCGAAGTGCGCCGGCCGCCTAGGGCGGCAGTCAGCGTGCAACGGATTTGCGGCCGATAACGGCTGTAGCACTCTCGCCGGGCCAGAACCGCTGCCTGGAGTGGTCGTCGTAAACCTGCACACTCACGACCGTTGATACAAATTAACAGCGCCACGGGAGTAGATCATGCCACGCTTGGTTTTTTGGCTGTACGACGCGTTGGGATTGTCGTCGCCCCATTCGAGCCAAAGGTCGAAGCCGGTCCGGCATAACGGCAAGTCCTCCCGTCGCCGTAACGTGGTAGGGCAAACGATATGCGGCGAGCGGCTGGAGCTGCGCTGCGTTCCGTCGGCGACTCCCATCGTCGCCACCGCCATTCCCGTGAGCGGCTTTGAGAACGCCCCGCTCACGAACGTTCCCGTGGCCAGCTTTACGCAGGGCGGCGGCACTGCACCAGCCAGCAACTTTGTGGCCACGGTTTTTTGGGGCGACGGCAGTTCGTCGGCCGGCACCATCGTCGAGTCGGGCACCAGCTATCTCGTTTACGGATCGCACACCTACACCGACGTCAGCAACGCTCCCATCGTCGTCGGCATCCAAGACGCCACCACGCCCTCGAACATCGCCTTGGTCACCGACCAGGCCACGATTCTCCCGCTGTTGCCCGACGGCACCCAAGGCACGGCCGACCAACGTTTCGTCTACGAAACGCTGAAAGACACGTTCCAACGTCCGATTTCGATGGACGAGATCAACTACTGGACCGCCCAGTATGAAAAGAACCACCAGGATCCTCAGACCTTCGCTTACATGTTGCTGGAGGTGACGCCGCCTTATGAATACGACCTCGACCAGATCGACAGCAGCTTTGAGACTTATCTGCACCGCGCCGCCGACCCCGCGGGCGAAAACTACTTCTTGACTCTGAAGCTCAATTCCCAGGGAACGACAAGCGGACCGGGAACCGAGACCCGGACCGCGGCCCTGCTGATCAACTCCGACGAATTCTATGCCGACGCGGGCGGCACGGTCGACGGATTCATCACCGCCGTGTTCGAAGACGCTCTCAAGCGGGCACCCAGCGCTTCGGATCTCGCGTTCTTCAGCGATCAACTGACGCACGGCCTGACGCGCATCGAGTTTGCCACCACGGTGTTGAACAGCTACGAATTCCAGGTGGAGCAGATCAACAGCTTGTTCGAGCGCTATCTTGGCCGGCCGGCCGATCCGGCCGGGCTGGCCGCGTTCATCAACAACGACGGTCTCGGATATGGAACCACCAGCAACACCGAGACGTTGATCGACACGCCCGAATTCTATAATCGGGCCGTCGGCCTGCCGCTGAACACGGTCGAGATCAGGGATTAACGTACTCGACGACCTTGAGTGCTCCAGCAATCCCGTAGGGCTCGAAGAACGAATGCTCGCTCCGCCGTTGCCAACGCTCCCGCGGCAGGGTGCTGCAGCCAGCGCTCGAAGTGCTCAAACACCGACTCGCTCGATTCGGCGGAACGGCATCCCGGCGCGCCGGGATTGCGTGCAGAGGATTGGCCGCGCACCTCGTTGGACGCGACAAACGTGTCGCCCGCGCTCAGGTGAGAACGTGAACCCCCGCCCGGCCAGCGGGCGGCATCGGCCGGAACAAAACTGACATCAGCACACACTCGTCGGCCGCGAGTTTATGCGCAGGCCAGGGTGGGACCAGCGAGCTTGCGAGCGCCGCCCACCGATTTGAGGCGTCAGGTTTCAGGCATCAGGCGTCAGCACAAACAACCTGACGCCTGACGATGGTGGGCCGGCGCTTGCAAGCTTGTATGTTCTTTTTCACCTAAAGGATACACCGCTGCCCTTGGCTCGTCTTCGTTCTACAATGACCTCTTTGGAATAGAACTGAGCCTAAATGTCCCTCATCACTCTGACCACCGACTTCGGCAGCGGCAGCCCCTACGTGGCGGCCATGAAGGGCGTGATCCTGTCGATCGACCCGGACGCGCGGATCGTCGATCTCACGCACGCGGTTCCCGCACAAGACGTGCGCCAAGGCGCGTTGGTGTTGGACGAAGTCACGCCCTGGTTTCCGGCCGGCACGGTCCACGTGGCGGTGGTCGATCCGGGCGTGGGCAGCCAACGGCGGATCGTCTATGCCGAGATCGGCGACCAGCGTTACGTCGCTCCCGACAACGGCCTGCTCGACCGCTTGGCCGCTCGCCGCCGGGTATGTAAAATAATCGCCGTTGCGGAGCGGGCATTTTGGTTGCCGGCGGTTTCGGCGACGTTCCACGGCCGCGACATCATGGCGCCGGTGGCGGCCCGCCTGAGTCGGGGCCTGGCCGCGGAGCAACTGGGGCCGCCGATCGAGAAACTGGTTACCCTTACATGGCCGGAGGTTGTCGTTTTGCCTCGTGAAATTCGTGGTACGGTCCAAAGCATCGACTCATTTGGAAACCTGATTACCGACATCACCGGGCCGATGCTGGCCGACGTGCCGCGCGACGAGAGCGTGCGCATCGCCTGCGACGAGCACGAGACGCTCGGCATCTACCGCACTTATTCCGACCAGCCTGCGATGACGTTGATGGCACTCGTCGGTTCCAGCGGCCGATTGGAGCTGGCGATTGTCGAAGACAGCGCCGCAGCCATGCTCGGCATCCGCACCGGCACGCCGGTGGTGGTGAGCTGGTAGGCTGTTAATACAGCTCGATCATCTGTTCGCCGCCGTGCGCCGGATTGCCGATCAGCCGCTGTCCCGCGGGATCGACGACAAAATCGAGCAGCTCGAGCGGCACTTGCCCGATCAGCACCGGGCAAGCGTCGGCCACCTCAGATACATCAACCGTGCAGTCTCGCCCCTGCACGGTGAGGCGAACGGTGCCGAAGACCTGTACCGTAACGTCGCCCGCAGTCGTCAGCGCGCGGCGAAAGCGAAGTGGCCGCAGGCCCAATTGTTCTATCAATCGTCTCGGCATCGAGAGCGTGGTGGCGCCCGTGTCGACCAGGGCCTCGGTCACCTCCAGCGACCGCACCTGATCAGGCCTGACCAGGCCTGTTTCAGCATTATAAAGATCATTGACGTTTTCTATCTTTGCCGGAACGAGCACCTTACCCATCAGCGAGATCTCCATGGAGGAACTCCAGACTTGTTTCGATAAGATCGGATGCCGCGCTAACGGCCGATCGCAGGCAGAGTGCATTATATCGCCGGCCAAGCCGATTGACGACGACTTGCGGCGACGCGAAGCGGACCGCGTCAGCCCCGGTTTCCTCTTCCCGTCAGACCGCTTATAATCGCTCTCTTTCGCTGGCTGAACGAGGAGCGCACATTGCTGATTGGTCCGGTTTTCACGCGCGAAGCGGTCACGGCGCCGCGTCGGGCAAGATTGTATATTGCGCGTGCCGCCTATGGCTCGGCCCTGCTGGTGCTCGTGACCACCGCCTGGCAGGTGCTGGCCGGCACACAAGAGGTCCGCAATCTCGGCGACTTGGCGCGCTTCGGCGCCACCGTGTTCGCCATTCTCGCCCCCCTTCAGCTTGCGGTGACCATGTTCTTCGCCGCTCTCTCGGCAGCCAGCGCCGTGGCGGCCGAAAAAGACCGCCAGACACTGACGTTGTTGTTGCTGACGCACCTCTCCAATGTCGAGCTCGTGCTGGGCAAACTGGCGGCGGCCATGCTCAACGTGGTCACCTTGATCGTCACCGCCCTGCCGCTGTTCATGCTGCTTACGCTGCTGGGCGGCGTCTCGTTCGAGCAGATCGGCCGCGTGTTCGCCGTGACGCTGGCCAGCGCCGTGGCCGCGGGCAGCCTCGGCTCGACCTTCGCCCTGTGGCGCGAAAAGACCTTTCAGACCCTGGCGATGACGGCCTTGTCGCTCGTGCTCTGGCTGGCGGCCAGCGAAGTGGCCGTGCAAGCGGCCGCCGCGAACGACCGGCCCGACCTGGCGGCCCTCGCCGCCGGATTCAGCCCCTGGCGAGCGATGCTCGAAGCGATACGCCCGTACCCGGACACCGTCGAAACGCTCGGCGCCGTCGGCAATCCGGTCTGGCTCTTCCTGCTGGTGGCCGCCGCCGCGACTATGCTGCTCAATGGGCTGGCGATCTGGCGCGTCCGCAAGTGGAATCCGCCGCAAGAGGCCGGCCGCCTGCCCGCCGGCATGAGCGAAGACGACCGGGCACGAGCGGCCGCGCCGGCCAAGGTGGTCAAATCGCGCGAAGTCTGGGACAACCCCATTCTCTGGCGAGAGGTCTGTACCTGGGCCTACGGGCGAAAGATGCTCATCGTGCGGCTGGCGTACGTCGTTCTGTTCGTGGTGGCGATGGGAGCACTTTATTCGCTCCTGCACCAGCCGGGCAGAGCCGAGCGCAGCGACCTGGCGGCCGTCGTCGTTCCCTTCCTGGTGCTGAGCCTGGTGTTGCTCAATGCCCAGTCGGTCACCGCGTTGACCAGCGAACGCGACGCGCGGGCCCTCGACCTGCTGCTGGTGACCGACCTGACGCCGCAAGAGTTCATTTCCGGCAAGCTGGGCGGCATCCTTTACAATACGAAGGAGATGGTCGTCTTGCCGCTGGTGCTGTGCGGCTATCTCTGGTCCGGCGACGCCATCTCGCTGGAGAACGTGACCTACCTGTCGCTCGGTTGGCTGGTGCTTTGCTTCTTCGCGGCCATGCTCGGCGTTCACGTGGGCATGACGTATGCCAGCTCGCGCGGCGCGATCGCGGTGAGTCTGGGCACGGTGTTTTTCTTGTTTGTCGGCGTGGCGGTCTGCATGCGGATCATGGTGGCGTTCAGCAGCTCGTTTCAGGTGCAGCTCCAGCCGTTCTTGGCGTTCATGGTGGGCGGCGGCATCGGCCTTTATGTGGCGTTGGGCATCCGCAATCCCTCGCCTGCGATTCTGGCGGCATCGTTCGGTTGCCCGTTCGCCATTTTCTATGCGATCACCAGCTTCCTCTTGGGCTACACGTTGGCGGTGTTTTTGGTGCTGTCGTTCATGTTCGGCTTCACGACGGCGGCGATGCTGGTGCCGGCGCTGTTCGAATTCGACGTGGCCACCGGCCGCACGCTGGGCGGAGAAGAGTAGCCCTGCGGCATCCGCCGAGGCCCGGCCATTAACAACGGCACGGCCAGCGGAGCGCTGAACCTCAGTGGCAATGCTTCCCTGAGTTTTGCCGCGGGCTTAGGAACGTCCTGTTGCCTGGCCTAACGCCCAACGCCCAACGCCTAAACATGGTGGGCCGGCGCTCGCAGGCTCGCTCGCTCCCACACTACGTCCCGACGCCGCTCGAAGCTTAGCGACGATCGGAGTTCACCGGCGGAACAGAGGCGGCTTTCACGCCGGCGCCGTTGGGAACGCGAGCGATGTTACGAGGACGATTGGCATCCAACTGCCGCACACCGCCCACTTCCAGCGACGACGTCGAAGATGTGAGGGCCGGGGCCGGATTGGCCGCCACCGTCGGCGCCTGAGAACTCACAAGCTGGCGGCTCACCAGCACGTCATGGTCGACGAGGCGCTGCGTGGTAACGGGCACGCGCACCGTGCGCGTGACCGGTACGAGGTTCCGTTGCGTCACCGGCACTTTGACCACTTCGGTGCGGGCCTCCAAGAAGGTGCGGGGCACCAGGCGCTGCGCCAAATACGGCTGCGCAAAGGGATTGAAGCGGTTGACCCAATACGATTCCCAGCGATATTCCGTCACCGGAGCATAATACGTCCGGTAGGTGTCGCACACCTGCACGTCGTAGTGTTCTTGGTAAGACGTCTGCTGCTGGTCGACGCACTGCGTCTCCGACACGGGGTAACGGACCGTGCGATGGACCTCGCGCCATTGCTGGCCGCCGGGATCAACCACGTCGCGCACCTCGTCGGCCGCCGACAGTCGCACCGTAAACAAGACGATCGGTAGAATGGCCTGGGCCAAATTGTCTCGCAGCATCATGCTGACTGGCTCCCTTTCCGTGGAATTTGGGCGCGCCGCGCCCCTGGCCTTAAATCGGCAACTTGCCTATAAAGACCTTAATCGGAATCGTTTTTTCCGCGGGAGAAGAATGGGAAAGCTGGGAAACCGAACATGATCAGCAAGGAGTTGCTCGACATTCTGGTTTGTCCCGAGCTGCGCACGCCGTTGAGTCTGGCCGACGAGCGACTGCTGGCGACGCTGAACCGGGCCGTGGCCGAAAGGCGGTTGAAAAACCGTGCGGGCGAGACCGTCGAAAGACCGCTCGACGGCGGACTGGTGCGCGACGACGGGGCCGTGGTTTACCCGGTGGTCGACGGCATCCCCATCATGCTCGTCGACGAAGCCATTCCGCTCGAACAGGTGCGGGCACAACCATGAGCGCCAAGACGATTTTCCAGCGGATTATCGACCGAGAGGTTCCCGCCGACATCGTCTATGAAGACGATGCGTGTCTGGCTTTCCGCGACATTGCGCCGCAGGCGCCGACGCACGTTCTGCTGATTCCCAAGAAGCCCATCGCGTCGTTCGACGAACTGACCGACGCCGACGGGCCGCTCTTGGGGCACATGCTGCTGGTGATCGGCAAGTTGGCCGGCGATCTGGCGCTTGAGGGCGGCTACCGCGTCGTGGCCAACTGTGGACCCGCCGCCGGTCAATCGGTCGATCACCTGCACTTTCACCTGTTGGGCGGCCGGCCGCTGAGCTGGCCACCGGGATGACGCGCCTATTCCGGCTCATCGGCGATCACCGCCGCAACGAGCGCACGCACGCCGGGCGTCAAGTGGAACCACTCGCCGCCGAGGTGAAAGTTCGCCAGCCGGCGATGCAACGAGGCCTCGCGGGCCCGGCCGCCGGCGACCCTGCCCAGAAGCCTCAGCGGCCCTGGAAACGACGCCGCAAGCTGGCCGAAACGTTTGCCGACGTCGCGCGACACCCCGATCTTGACGCGATCGGCGCCCACCGCCTCGACAAAGTAGACCTCGTCGGACGTGCCGCCGCATTCGCCGGCGTCGAGCAGCAGGTCGGTCGCCAGGGCGTTGATCCGCTCGGCCAACCCCGCCGCGTGGGCGCCGGCGGCCAGCCCGGCCACGGCGCCGGCGAGCTTGCGCAAGCGGCGGGCGGCGACGAACGACAACCGGCGACGCGCCGCCGGGTCGTCCGCCGACCCGGCGGGCGTACCGGCGAGGGCGGGCGCGCCCTCCGCCGCGGCGGACGGCTCCGTGAACACCACGCCGCGGATGGCGCGCAACAGCGCCGTCTGCGACCGATGCGACACGCGTGTCGCATCGATGCCGCTGGCGGGCAAGTGCCGCGCGACGCGCATATAGCGCTGCGCCGTGCGGACCGAGCCCTCGAAATTGTTCCGCAACCAGCGGAGCCAGCCCCCTTCTTCGCACAGATCGCGCGCCTGGACCAGCGCGTGCCCGGCCGCCACGACGTGCGCCATCGCGGCGCCGGCCGCCGCCACCGCCCAGCGGTGGCTTTGGTTGGCGGATTTCGCCAGCAGCGCCAGCGTGGTTCGCCGGTCGTCGGCCATCTGCGTCAGCCAGTTGGTGGCAGCCTTATTCGTCATGGCCGGCCTCGCTTTCCGTTGGTGGTGTAGGCGTCTCGCCTGCAAGTCGGTACTTCAATCTGCTTTTGGCGGCCGTTGCCCCTCCGCGGGCGGGCACCGGTCGCTCGACGACAAACGTCCATTGGCCGGCGGCCTGCAGCGCCTCGGCCTCGTCGATCTCCTTGTCGAGCATCGTCTGCAGCCGCGATGCCGCGCTGTGGACGGTCGCCGCCTCTTGGACCAGGCCATAGCCGTGGGCGACCAGATCGCTCATCATCGCGTCGAGGGAGTTGACCAGGCGCAGGGCCTCGCGGACGAACGTGCCCGAGGCCCGCCACACGGGACCGGTGCGCCGGCGCTTGCCGCCCGCACTTGCGCCGCGCGCGGCCGGAGCGGCGACGGCACTTTGGCTGCGCGCAGCCAAACTGGCCGCGTCCGGCTCCGGTTCGTCCGTCTGAACGATCGCCGCAAGTGCTTTCACGGCCTGCCGTTGCGACGAAAAGCCCTGGGGGTGCTGTGCGGTCAGCCGCGACCAGTTGCGGGCGAGCTGCATGTAGGTGCGCGCGGTCCGCGGCGACAGCCGCTGGTCTTCGTTCTGTTGGAAGTGCAATTCGAAGAAGCCCTCCCACTGGCCGTACTCGCAGAGGTCGTAGGCTTTGACGAGCGCCTGGCCCGACTTGACGGCATGTTGCACGGCGTTCATGGCGTCCCGCTCGGCCCGCTGATGTTCGCGCAGCGCTTGCCGCGCGAGCTTGTGCGCCGCTTCCGGGAACTGGGTGGGATCGACTGGAACTTTCGCAATTTCACCTGACATCGTTGAAACTCCTTAAAGAGAAAAGTGGCATATGCACGTAACTGTACATAGAAGTTCCATGATGTCAATAGGCTGTTGAAAAAATTTTAATCCATGACATTCATTGGCGGGAACCACTGCTCGTTTTCTTTTCCCCTGCCGGCAATACGGCGCGGCGGGGCCGAAAAATTCCACAATTCTTGGGCCTGGGCGGGAAAGTTGTCGCTGCGACCGGCCACGATTGGGGCGCGCGCCGAGGGCACTGTCGGGCCCGGTGATTCTGGCGGTGAAATGGTAAGCTATTGTCTTGCGACCGCCCGCGATCCTGGGAACCCAAAGCCTATGGCAGACAATCGAGTGCTCATCAACATCGATCAAATCGAGCCGTTGATCCTCGACATTCGAGGTCAGAAGGTCTTGCTGGACAAGGACTTGGCGGCCTTGTACGGGGTTCCGACGCGGCGACTCAACGAGCAGGTCCGGCGCAACCGAAACCGGTTTCCGGATGATTTCATGTTTCAGTTGACCAAAGAGGAGCTTGAGAATTGGAAGTCGCAAATTGCGACATCCAATTCCGCCGTGCGAATGGGGCTACGCCCCAAAAGCCGAAACGACGCATCGGCTTCGCCAGCAACGAACCGACGGAGTCAGACGGGGTCACCGCTAAATCCGTTCAATGCCGCATCTCGCCCAGCGGCGCGGCCGGCACCTACGTCGGGCGGAGGTGAAATGGTATGCTATGGTCTTGCGATATCCCCGGCCTTTTTACGCGGGAGGGTGTTATGGTCTCGAAGCGAGTACAAGTGCTGATCGTGGTGGGGTTGTTGCTGGCGAGCGCGGCATGGAGGGCGGCGCCGGGGAAAGGGGTCGCCAAGGCGATCGACGATGCCAAGGTGAAGGTGGCCGCCAATGTGTACGCGCAGATGTCGATGCGCAGGAGCAACAACGAGCAGTACGACATCGAAGACTTGGCGCTTTGGTCGCGGCATCTTTTCGATGCCGAGCTCGATGTGGCGGAGGACGACAACGAGCGGTTGGCCGTCTACGAGGCGCAACTGAAGCGGACCGCCGAACTGGCCAGGACGGCCCGGGCCTTTGCCGCCAACGGTCAGGCGCCGGAATCGGAAGCGTTGGCCGCCGAGTATTATCGTCTGGAGGCCGAATCGCAATTGGCCAAGGCCAAGGCGGGGTTGCGCTGAGCAGGCGCGAGTGATACGACTACGTCATTGCTTGCGCGCGAAAACGTGCGTCGTCCATTCATCCCAGTCGGCTCCCGCGGGAGCGTCGGCGTCGCACGTTGCCGGCGATCCGCCTTCGGCAGGCAACGGCGACGAGAGAAAGTCGGGGTCGTTCAAGTCCGGCAGGCCGTCCTTCATCTTGACTTCGAGATAGAGCAAGCCATCGTCGAGCTTCAGGCGGGCATAGCACTTGCTCATATCGCCCGGGTCATATCGGTCTTCGTGGTGCCAGGCTTTGCCGCAAATCTTGCCGTCGTGTTCGTGCATACCGAAGAACCGGTACTCGGAGCCGTCCTTCCCCACGGCTTCGTTGCCCGTAATGGTCATCTCGGACAACATGCCGCCGAATTGCGGGTTCTGTGCATAGAACGCGCGGATGGCCCCAATCTGCTCATCGCTGGCTCCGGCGGCTTGGTGAGCTTCGAGCGTCTTGTCGAGGTCCAGCACCCAGGTGCCCGCAAATGGCGATAGCAATGCGCTCTGGCCCGGCGGGCCAAAGGGTCCCTCGCCAGGCGCCGCGCCGCCGGGGCCGCCGCCAAGCTGAGGGCCGTTGGCGCCGCAACCGGCTTCCACAAGCAGCGGTAGGTAGATCGCGACGACTCGTCGAATAGTCCACGCCGACGATTTCGCCGTCTTTCTCACGGTAATCCTCCACGTTTTCAAGGTCGAGCCAATAGCAACGCCACGAAATGGCCAGCCCACGATGAACGGAAACCGTCGCATCACAGGGCGAAGTTTACCGCGCGTGGCGGCCGATTAGCCAGCCGGCTGCGATTTCTTGGGCAGCCGCTCGATTTTCCCGCGCAAATGGGCTTTTTTGGGCAAAGCCCCAACACCGTCAGGACCGCCGCGGATCTGCCCGGTAGACCGCGCTTGGGCTGCTGAGCGAGCACGCGGGCTCACGCGATGATCTCTTTCATCGGCTCGCCGTAATCAATCTCCAGCCGCTTGTGGCCCGGCACTTCCAGCCGCCGGGCGTCGAGACCGAGCTGCGGGGCGGAGCGATTAACCGCCGTCGATGCTCTTCGGGCGGCGCTTCGCTTTCACTTTCCTACTAGCTTTCGCATTTCGGTCTTGGCCGAATTCTTTCCACAATTCGTCACGCGATATCCCTCGGCCCTCGCGGATGGACTGCCGTGACTTGGCGAGAATCGCTTGCAATCGCGGTGAGTTTGCCATTAAGACCCGCTCGATCTCATCGTCGTCCTCGATTCCCACTAGGACGGCGACTGGCTTGCCATTGCGTGTCACTACGACTGGCGCGGATTCACAGGCCTTAACGAATGCGCTAAATTGCGACTTCACCTCGCCCATCGAAGCAGTCTTCATAGTTCAATCTCCTCTCCGCCAACGATTAGGCGATTTCTCCGTTTCTCGCCAATGGCCAAAACGTGGACCGTGCGCTCTTCCTCATCGACGCCGTAAAGCACACGGAAACGGTTTTGCGGTCCAAGGCGAATTTCCCAGTGCGCCGAAAATGCTGCCGGGGTCCGCAAGGGTTTGCGATTCCGGGTTTCGACATTCGGTTCGAATTCGAGTTGTTCATCGATCGTCTGTAAGATCAGCGCGTGATACTTGGCATCGATGGCCTTGAGATGCGCGCGGATCTCATGGCCAAATTTCAACTCATAAGGCGGCTTCGCCATACTCTATTGATTCTGGCTGTAACTCGCCGTTCGTCAAGGCTGGCATCTCCCCCATGACAGGCGAAACAGCGTTCTTTAAGTAGGGTGCATAATCCGCTCTAACCGTTTTGCTTGCCGACACCGTCAGAGCCGCTACGGAGCTGCCCGGCAGGGCGACGATTTTTGCCTTTCTGCCCGGTGGCCGTGTCGCCCAGATCGTCGCGCGCCCGGTCGGCCAACGCCTTCAGCCGGCGGACTTCTTCGGGATGCTCGGCAGCGACGTTCTTGGTTTCGCCCGGATCGCTCTCAAGGTCGAACAACGACAGCTCGATGCGTCGCTGCTCGTACTTCGCGGGCAGGCCGCCGTGGCCGCCGCCGGCCGCAAGACTGCGGTAGGCGTGAGGCAGGTGCAGCTTCCAGCGACCGCTGCGGACGCCTTGTAGCTCGCCGCCCCAGTAGAAATAGAGCGCGTCGTGCGGACTCTTGGCGCCGGGCTGTGCCGAAATCAGCGGCCAGATGTCCAAGCCATCGATGATGCGATCGTCGGGTACGCTCGCGCCGGCCAGCCGGGCCAGCGTGGGCAGCAGGTCGATGGTCATGGCCGGTTCGCGGCAAACGGTGCCGGCGGGAATCTTGCCCGGCCACCGCATCAAGCACGGCTCGCGCACGCCGCCGTCGAACGAGGTGCCTTTGCCCTCGCGCAAGGGGCCGGCCGAACCGGCATGGTCGCCGTAGCTCAGCCACGGGCCGTTGTCGGACGTGAAGATCACCAGCGTCCGCTCGTCGAGTTTCAGACGCGCCAGCGTTTCCAGCACCCGCCCCACCGACCAGTCGACCTCCTCGATCACGTCGCCAAACAGCCCGCGCGGCGTCTTGCCGCGGAACTTGTCGGAAACGAAGAGCGGCACGTGCGGCATGTTGTGAGCCAGGTAGACGAAGAACGGCCGCTCGCGATGCCGCTCGATAAAGCGCACCGCGTGCTCGGCGTACCAGGTGGTGAGCCGGCTCTGGTCGGGATTGAGCTCGATCGGCTTTTCGCCTTCGATGAGCGGCAGGTCGGGGAAGGCCCTCGTTTCGGGATGCTTGGGCCACATATCGTTCGAGTAGGGCAGCCCGAAGTATTCGTCAAAGCCGTGCCGCGTGGGCAGAAACTGCGGATGATGGCCGAGATGCCACTTGCCGTAGATGGCCGTCGCGTAGCCGCGGCCCTTGAGCAGCTCGGCCAGGGTCGTCTCGTCGTCGTTGATGCCGTGCCGGTCTTTCGGCCCCAGCGCGCCAAGGATGCCGACGCGGTTCGAGTAGCAGCCGGTCAACAGCGCCGCCCGCGATGCCGAGCAGACCGCCTGAGCCACATAGAAATCGGTGAAGCGAACGCCTTCTTTTGCCAGCCGGTCGAGGTTGGGCGTGCGGTAGCCTTGTGCCCCATAACAACCGAGGTCGCCGTAGCCAAGATCGTCGGCGAAGACGAGCACGATATTGGGCGGCGCCGCGTCGTCGGCAAACGCCGGCACGCACCAAAAGACAACGGCCGTAAACGCGGCGATCGCATGGATCATCGTCATTAGGTCACCTCCGCTGGCTGGGTTGGATATTCGCTGGGGACGTATAGCGATTCATCTCTGATTGCCGCCTATACTTCAGGCGGCCGAGAATGAAACATTCGCGGTGGCTGGGGCAGAGCTTGGCCAGGTGGAAGGTGGCACGATGTTCGTCTCGGCGGCCAAGCGATGCCCCGGTTGGGTAATGGCCTATTCCTGTGTGGCTGGCGCACTGAGGTCATGTATCACAACGCCCTCGGCCCACCCATCAGCTGTCATCGTTCGCTTTTGCCAGGATGCGCCGGTAAAGAACGCAGCCACGACGAGCATGGCCACGAACAACCACTTCAAGCTGAACTGAAAACGGCTGCGCATGAGGGTATTATCCAGCTTTGCCCTGTCGGCTACAATGTCGGCATTGCCCCTGTGGTGGAACTAGGCAGACACGCTGGGCTGATTGCGGCTTTCTCGCGAGAGCCTCAATCAGCCCCAGTGCCGCAAGGCGTGCGGGTTCGATTCCCGCCGGGGGTACTCAAAGCCTTATTCCAGCCTCCGCCAGAAAGTCTATGGGGCTGGCCCACCCGACTTTGAGCGCGTTGCAGACGTCTGGTATTTTGGGCGGCTTGCTGGCCCGTCGATTGGGCGCCGACACTTCGTCTGTCACAACGATTGCGCCACGCGACATGGCTTCGGCGATAACCCAGGGGTCCGAGGCATTCGCGTGGCCACTTTCAGCCGCGAAATTCGGGAAGTGGCCCATTATGTGTTGCATGTTCGCTATGACCTGATCGTCTGGCTCGAAAAAGAACTGCTTTCGTTGCGTTGCCCAGACGAGCAGAGGGTCTCGTTGCTTCTTTAGGTCGTCAAACACTTCTCTGCACGAGAAGACATTTCCAGCATAAAGAAGCTTGTCAATTTCTTCCCAAAGCGTCGGGAATACGTCTCTCCGGTAGCGCTTCCACCAGCCGTTGTTCAGAAAGCTCGTGTCTAAGCAGAATAGCGTCGCAATCACGACATGCCGCTCTCCTCCGATTGCATCTGCACCGGATAAAGAGAATGCACCATCGGTGCGAGATGTTTGAGGGGCATGTTCAAAAGTGTCGTAACCTGACCGCCGTGAATCTCTCCAGAATCAAAAGCCGAAACAACCAGCCGCGCGAAAGACGGACCGGAACGAGACAGTACAAGCCGGTATTGTGGGATGGGCCTGTCGCTTGATTCTGCGGCCTCAGCCTCTGGTTTTGGGTGAAACATCGCCCACCTGTTTGAAAGCCAGTCATTATCGGCCATCCCAAGTTCGGCCAGCCGTATTGCCATGACAGCTCGGCTAACCCTATAGCGATTTGCGAATTGCGATACAACGCTCTCCTCATTGTTCTCCCAGTTATTCGGCACCCGAATAACAATGTCGTCGCTTGGAATTAGAACCTCCGCCGCAACTTTATTGCAGAACCGTTCGACGTTAGATTGTGGGGCAAGCGCCGAAGTAATGGCGTCCCCGGTGGTAATCGCCGATTCTCCCAGCGCAATATGCACTACCTCATGGATCAAGGTGAAACACTTGGCCGTGTTGGCATCGCGACTATTGATAAGGGCAACGGGTGCGTAATCGTCGGCGATAGCGCAGCCGCTTATCTCATTAGCTCGATTGGACTGAAACACGAAAACGCCAATCTGCTCACAAGCATCACGCCACATCGTAAACGCTTCGAGTTCATCGCGGCAACCAAATTGTCGCTCTAAACTGACCCCTAGTAGCGCACGCAACTTTACGCCAACATCCTTGGTGCTATCCGACACCTTGACCGAGCGAACAACATCGCACTTTGGTGAATCCGAATCGCGCAGATATTCCGAAGCCCACTGCTGCCGTTCCTTAGCGGCCCGGATGGCATAGAGGAGAGCAGGCGAGAAGCGACGGCTAGCGTCACGTCGAATCCGAAAGTCGCGGACGTTGAATTCTTTGGGAGGTGCCGGCAAGTAAAAGACCATCAGCGGTCTTCTGTATCTCTTAGCCAGCTTTCGCAGCCTAGGGAGGGACGGACTTTCTTTTCCTGATTCCCAGTCAAGAATGTCCTGCTCGGAAAAGCTCTCGAATTTTGCGACCGCCTCGACGGAATACCCAGCCCTCTCCCTCGCCCATTTGATCATCCGAGGCGTTGCGTTGGAAGAAACTCGTGGCATATTCGGCGAACCCCAACACCAAGAAGGCCATCCTTACCTTATTTATCAGCGTTTCGGCAACAGCCTCCTTAAACGGCTTCAATTATAGGGCGCAAGTGCAACGATGTCAACAAGTTGCGCCTTCTTTTTTTACGATACCAAGGCCGCCTCCATTTCGGAGAGCGATCCGCGCCTTGGCGGCGCAGGCGACTTATAACCGCCCGCAGGGGCGCTTTTGCGCTGGGTTCGATTCCCCCCTCTCTCCGCTAGTCCCGCCTGGACTCGCGTTTAGATGCCTTCGTCAGCCGCTCCCGAATCCACGTGCATGGTATGCCTTTCGGTTTGGGCCGCGTGAAGTATAGCTTAGCGGCGAACGCGCCCGGAGGCGATGCCCGACATCAACGTTGTGACCTCCGGCAGGCTGACGTAACTGAAATCGCCCTTGATCGAGTGCTTCAAGCAGCTCGCGGCGACGGCGAACTGCAAGGCTTGTTGCGGGGCCGCGAATTCGGTGGAGTGCAGGGCGTAGAGCAGTCCGGCTGCGAATGCGTCGCCCGCCCCGACACGATCGACGATGTCGCGAATCTCATAAGGCCGATAGCCGCCGTCGGCGTCGAGGGGGGCAAAGCAGGCGCGGTCGGCCGGCACGTCGAACAACATGGCGCCCCAATTGTTGTGATCGGCCGAGATGCTCTCGCGAAGCGTGATCGCCACCTGCGAAAGACTGGGAAACTGCCTGGCAATTTCGCGGGCCACCTGCTCGTAGGCGGCCGGGTTGACGCGGCCCGCTTCCACCGAGGCGCCCGCGGCGTGGATGCCGAGCACGTCGCCGGCGTCTTCCTCGTTGGCCACGAGCAGCTTGACGTGCGGCAAGATTTGCGTCATGCACTCATGGGCAAGCTGCCGGGCATTGAAGCCCGGCTTCCAGCGCCAAAGCTTGTTGCGAAAGTTGAGATCGCACGACACGTGGATGCCGCGGTGGTGGGCCTTCCGGACCAGTTCCAGCGTCGCCAAATAAGCGTTCTCGCTCAGCGACGGGGTGATGCCCGTGACGTGGACCCACGTGGCGCCTTCGAGCGCGCGCTCGAAATCGTATTCCTGGGCCGCGGCCAGACTGATGGCGCTGTGATCGCGATCGTACACCACGAGCGAGCTGCGCTGGTTGGCGCCGGTCTCGACGAAAAAGACGCCCAGCCGTCCGACCTCGCGGCGCACGATCAAGTCGGTATCGACGCCCAAGCCGCGCAACACGGCCGCCAGCGCCTCGCCGATCGGGTTCGAGGGCAGCGCCGTGACGTAGCGGCAGCGTTGGCCCCACATGGCCAAGGCGGCACAGACGTTGGCTTCCGCGCCGGCAAAGGTCGCGTCGAGCCGGCCCGGCAAAACCTGCCGGAACCGCAAATGGCCCTCGGGCGCCAAGCGCAACATGATTTCGCCGAATGCCAAGAACATGGTTTCTCCGCCTGTGTTTCGTTTCTTGTAGGGTGGAAAAAGCGAGCTTGCGAGCGCCGGCCGACCATCGCCGCGATTTTGGATTTTCGATTTTGGATTCCAGCAATCGAAAATCCAAAATCCAAAATCCAAAATCGTGGTGGGCTTCATTCACGTTGGTTCCTCATTGCGGCAGTTCGCGTCCCTTCGTCTCAGGAGCGATCAAAAGTACGGCGATGCCGATCAAGAACAGCCCGCTCAGCCACAAGCAGGCGTCCTCCATCGACATGTTCCAGTGGTGCTGCATCCAGCCGTTGGCGACCAACATCGGCCCGGCCAGCAGGCGTGCGACGTTGAAACAAAAACCGCCGCCCGTGCCGCGCAACCGCGTGGGATAAAGCTCCGGAAAGTAAATCGCAAACCCCGCATGCATGCCCAACGTCAAAAAGCCGAAGCCGCCCAACAGCACGATCTGCAGCAAGTCCGACCACTGCGTCCAGCCCAGGGGCAAGCCAAACACGAGCGCCGTGCTGGCCACGCCGCCAAGCTGAAAGAACAAAAACGCCGGCCGCCGCCCGAACCTTTCGCAAAGCGGCCCGAACGAGAGCAGCCCCAGTCCGCCGCCCGTCGTCACGATCAGCATGCCCAGCATCTCCCAGCTTTTCATTTGTGAACTGTAGGAGCCGAGCAAAAAGTTACGGTCCTTCTCGGCGATCTTGCGAAGCGCCTCTTCGGTTTCTTCGTCGGTTTCGACGACCGACGCGGACTGTTTGCCCGACCAGTATTCCCAAGCGCTCACCGGCACATGGCTCGGATTGCCGGCCACCATCTGCGCCAGGTAAGCGTGCTCGCGGTCGCGTTTCAACACTTCCTTGCCGTAAATATGGATGCCCCAGAACGTGGCCAGACCGACTGTGGCCAGGCCGACGCCGACGAGCGTGCGCCGCCAACGGCCTTCCACAAAAAGTTCTCGAAAGCGTCCCAGCCGCTGGCCCAGCCCCGCGGCGGCGGCCTCACGGGCGTGCTGCCAACTCTCCGGTTCGTGCAAGCTCCAGCGGATCCAAAGCGTGAGCAGCGCGGGAGCGGCGCCGACGCCGAATCCCCACCGCCAGCCGATGTTTGGGTTGCCGACGAGCCATTGTCCGGCGGCGATGGCCATGTAGGTGCCCAACACGCTGGAGGCGTGAAAGATGCCCAGCGATCGTGCCCGTGCCGCCTTGGGAAAGACCTCGGCCACCAGCGCGCTGGCCACCGCCCACTCGCCGCCCACGCCCATGGCCACCACAAATCGCAGCCCTGCCAACTCCCACCAGGTACGCGCGAAGGCCGAGACGGACGTAAACAGCGAGTAGACGAGGATCGTATAGATCATCGTCTTGGTCCGCCCGATGCGGTCGCTGAGCATGCCGAAGGCCACGCCGCCCACGGCCCCGCCCAGAAGAAAGGCGGCGAAGGTCAGATTCGCGAAGTAAGCAATCGTCTGCCGCGGGGTATCTTTCGGCAACAGTTCGGGCATCGCCTCGTTCATGCTGGCGACGAAGATCTGCCCTTCGAAGACGTCGAACACCCAGCCGAGCGAAGCGATCGCCAGCGCCAGCCATTGATAGCGGCTGACTTCGGCATACCAGGGTGTGTTGTCGAGAGGCCGTTCCACGGGCACGATTGTGCCACTAAGCGCGTGGCGTTGGCAAGTGGCTGCGAACTTTCCGCTGCGACGTAGGGTGGGACCAGCGAGCTTGCGAGCGCCGGCCCACCATCGCCGCAATTCTGGATTTTGGATTACGTCAATCGAAAATGCAAAATCCAAAATCGTGGTGGGCCGGCGCTCGCAAGCTCGCTGGTCCCACCCTACACGCTGCCGTGCAGAATCAGCAGAGCGGGATGCCAACACTTCCGGCCAACGGCGTTCCGCTTGTGGAGCAAGCGGGCTGCTTCCCTCCCGCTTGCGGAGCAAGCGGGCTACTTAGTCCCACCACCAGGCCGACCGCTGCAGCTTCTCCGGAGCCGATCGCTGCTGCTGGCTGCCAAGCTCGCCCTGCCGGTCCGTGACGATCGCGTCGGGCACCACCAGCGACCGGCAATTGACCGTCACGCCGCCACTGATGGCCGCCAGAATATCCACGCGATTCCCGCGATTCACAGCGCGGTGGTTCAGCACGGTGTCGACTTCGCGCGGCGCCGGTCCGTGGGCCACGGCGTATTGGTTGGGGTCGCCCAGCGAAAGGAGATGCCAACCGATGCGGTCGGCAAGGGCCTCCGACCGCAACAGCGAGGCGGTCAATGCCAGATCGAAAATGTTCTGCAGGTCGGCATACACCGGGTACTTCTTTGCCAGGGCCTCGAAGTGCTTGGTGAAGCGGTGAGCGAACTCCGCGTTGAGCGGGTCGGACTGGCCGGTGTGGACCTGCTGGCCCGTGGCCGTGAGCAGCTCGTTTTCGCTGAGCACTTTCACGCCCTGCCCGCGAAGCTCGAACACGTTTCGATCGGCATTCGTCGCCAGCGCTTCATAGTTGACGGTAAACCACCAGCGCAGCACGTCGAGCGACTGGGCCCCTTTGCCGGCCGATTTCAGCATGTCGAGATAGCTGGGCACGTCGACCGTGCCTTCTTCCAGTCCGATGCCGACCAGTTTCATGCGATAATCGGCCTCCACGATGGCCTGCGCCACGCGGGTGCGCGGGTCGATGCCGAAGACTTCGACTTTCTGCCGGCCGAGTTGGCCGCGCAGCTCGGCCAGCCATTTTCCTCTCGTGCCCGGCTTGAGCGGCTTGCCGCTCGACGCCTGCAAAAACGCCTTGGCCTTCGCCAGCCCTTCCGCGGTGGGCGTGATGGAGCAGCCGAATTCGCCGTCGCGCGAGTTGAGCACGTGCCGCAAGATGACGACCAGGTCGTCCAACTGCACGACCGGCCGCCCGCCGTCGGCGCCGACCAGCCGGTTCTCGCGGTCGAGCGTCCAATCACCGGCCGGCCCGGCCAACACCAGGTCGCCCGTATCGGGATAGACAAGCACATAGCGGATGCGTTGCAGTCCGGCGAGCACTTGCATCTCTTCGTCGAGCGGCTGCCCTGCCGCCAGCCGCAACTGAATCTCGCGTTCCAGCCGCGGCAGCGAGATTTTTCGCAGCGGCGACGACTGGCGGACGCGGCCGTCGGCAGCCGCATGGGCCACGCTTTGCCGCAACTGGTTCAGCCGGTTGCCGCCGTCCTTGTCGACCACGGGGTGGACCACGCCGAGAGCATCGACGTAAACGCCGTTGCGATATTCCTTGATGGCGCCGGGACCGCCGACTTCGTCCCAGGTGGTCGGCGCGACGGTGGACGTAATGAGTTCGATCAGCGAGCTGAAGTCGGCGCCCGCTGCGCCGCCGCGTGCCGCTGGCGGCGGTGACGATGATTCGGTCAGCGTCTGGCGGCGGAGCACGTCGTCGCGCATCGAACCGGCCGTGGCCAACGCGGCGCGTGGTTCGCCCGCCGCCGCCTGTGCTCTGGCGATGGCGCCCAGCCGCGCATCGCGCTGCGCCGGCGGTGCCTGTTCGGCCCGGCTCAGGGCGGGCGCGAACTCGCCGCTGGCAAGCTGTTCGGCCAAGAGCGCGTCGTCGCCCGGCGCAGGATCGGCCGAAGCCGGCAAGCTTGCCAGCGCGACGCCGCAAACCACCAGGGCCAGTGCCATACCAACACGCCGCCACGCCGAATGTCGGCGACCGTCAAGCCATCTGCGTGCCATAAACTCGACTCCTTGCTCTTCTCTGATTCTGCCAAGTAAGTAACATGCCTGACTATAGATTCCAAGATGGCGGTCGCGAAGTCAAGAAAATTCACCGATTCGCCCGGATTGCCCTTCCAGCCAAAATGACGCCCCGGCGTGCCCGACAGCTTCATGCCCGACGTTGCCTCGCCTGCGCGGCGCTGCTGTTTGCCGCCGGTCAGGCGGCACTGGCGGTCGGCATCGAGGGTTGGCTGCCCGAGCTTCGCGACCCATTATACGGCCAAAAACTGGGGCAATTAAGGGATCGGCTGCCCCGGCACGACGCCGCGGACGGGCTGCTGGTGATGCTCGGCAGCTCGCGGACGGTACACGGGTACGATGCCGGCGTCTACGAGGCTTGTGTGCGCAGCGGCGGCCTGGCGGCGACCGTTTACAACTTCGGCATTCCGGGCGGCGGTCCGCTGACGGAGTTGATTGCACTGCGAAGGCTGCTGAAAGAGGGGATTCGTCCCGATGCGGTGCTGATTGAAGTGCTGCCCGCCTTGCTCGTTGACGAGGCCATGCGTCAGGAGGCCACGCATTACCCGGCCGCGCGGCTTTGGCACGACGAACTCCCGCTCGTCGAGCGTTTTGCCGGCCGCACGGACGATTCCCGCGGCCTGCGGACCGACTGGTTTGTGAGCTTGTGCGCGCCGGCCTACGCGCATCGTTTGCCGATCAAGCGCCGCTACTGGTCCGATCTCTTGCCGCGCGAGGGGCACGAGCACTTGTTCGCGCCCTTCGACGCGCACGGTTGGGCGGCCATCCCCGACGCGGTGCGGACGCCGGAGGCGGTTCAACGTGGCGTCGAGCTGGCCCGGCAGTCCTACGCGGAATGTTTGGGCGGATTGAGGGTCGGTTTGCTGGCGCGAGAGGCGATCGACGAGCTACTCGGCCTGTGCCGCGAGAACCAGATTGTCGCCACGCTGGTGGTGATGCCGGAAGGTCCGCGCTTCCGGCAGTGGTACTCGGCGGAGGCATCGGAAGAGGCCGACCGATATTTGAGCGAGCTTGCCGATCGTCACGGTGTGGCACTGGTCGATGCGCGGGCGTGGTGCGGCGAAGAAGCGTTTCTCGACTCGCATCATTTGCTGTGCAGCGGCGCGACGGCATTCAGCCGAAGATTGGCGCAGAACACCCTGCCGGTCGCCCATCAGCGTGTCGCTCGTGTGCCTCGCGGAAAGACGCCCTGACCGGAGGCCACGTTCATGGACGGCCATCGGGCGGACCGAAGCGGCCTGGTCCGCCGGGCGGAGGCCCACCAGGTGGCGGGCCGCCGGGGCCACGATCGCGCATCTGGCTCACACGCTGAAGCTGCTCTTCCGTCAAAATCTTCGCCAGCCGCGCGTCGACGTCGGCCTGCAGCTTCTCAAGTTGGGCCCGTTGTCGGCGAGTTAATTTAAGCTCGTCCTGCACGAATCGCGGCAGCACTTCTCCGGGGCGCGGACGTCCGCCCGGCGGCCCTGGCGGTGGACCGAAGCCTCCGCCGTCCGGTCCATCCGGCGGCGGTCCGCCTGCGACAATCTCTTCGGCCTGGAGATCGATCCGCGCTGCACGCAAATCGCCGCCTTCGCCTTGGCACTGGCCGCCTGGAAATTCCCCGGCGGAGACGGACAGCCGCTTGGTTATCGCGCCTTGCCGCCGTTGAACATCGCCTGCACCGGCATCGGCCCCGCCGCCGGCGAAGACGAGTGGCTGAAGCTTGCGGAACAATCTGGGAGGGGAATGACCGCGTTATCGCGCGAACCGATCCTGGCGGGTTTGCGACATCTCTACGCTCTCTTTTGTTATCCGCATGGACTTCCCACGCCGCATTCGGACGACCCGACGCAGTGGTTTTTCAAGGGAGATATCGCGACGAGCACCGAGGCATTCCAGGTGTCGGTGGCGCGGCTGTTGGGGTATCGCTGGCCGGAACAGGCCGACACGTGCGACGCGATCGACGCCTTGGCGGACCGCGACGGAATCGTCTGTTTATCCAGTGTCCGCGGCGAACCGGGCGCCGCTCAGCGGCTTTTGGAGGTCTTGCAAGCGGCGTATGGAGGGCGGTGGTCGAACGCACTACTGCACGACTTGCTGGCCGCCGCGGAACAAAAGGCGGCCGCCACCCTGGACGACTGGCTCCGCAATTCGTTCTTCGAGCAGCATTGCAAGCTGTTTCACCAGCGGCCTTTCCTCTGGCACCTCTGGGACGGCCGCAAAGACGGTTTCTCGGCGCTCGTCAACTATCACAAGCTCGACCACAAGGCGCTGGAGAACCTCACCTACTCTTATCTTCAGGATTGGATCACCGCCCAGGCCGGCGACGCAAAGCAGAACAAGACCGGCGCCGATCTGCGACTGAAAGCCGCGCAGGACTTGCAGCAGAAGCTCAAGTTGATTCTGGCCGGCGAGCCGCCTTATGACATCTTCGTGCGCTGGAAAGCGCTCGCCGAGCAAGCCATCGGCTGGCACCCGGACCTGAACGACGGCGTGCGGATGAACATCCGCCCGTTCGTGGCGGCCGATATTCTCCGCAAGAAGCCGAACATCAAATGGGGCAAAGACCGCGGCAAAGAGCCCGAGCGCGATCGAGACGAATACCCCTGGTTCTGGCAGGACGACGAACCCGTTGGCGACCGCGTGAACGATGTTCACCTGACGAACGCCGAAAAACAGGCGGCCCGTGAGCGAAAGTCCGCCGACGAATCACGTGCCACGGATGAAACACGGATGGAACACGGATGAAAGACAAAGTTGAGCCGTCCGTAGCCCGGAACGGGCGTCATTCGATAGCCCAGGGTGCAGCGCAGCGGAACCCTGGGTAGGCGAGTGAATCAATATACCGTAGCCCTGAAAGGGCGTCATTCCCCGGTGGCGGCAAGAGGCGGGCGACGCGGAGACGGTTGCTGCGCGAAGCGGGGGATATAATGGAAGACAAGTGTCCTGGAGGCCGTCGATTTGGCGGTCCGAGCCGCGAGCGGCAATCATCGCGGGATCCCATTCGCCGTACCTCTTAGACTGGCTGAATGCGGATGAGATCCGCCTGATGACGATTGGACCGAACAGCTATGCGACGTGTGGAAAACTGACCGATCATCCGCAATTCGACAAGTGGAAGGACGAGATGGCCCCGGGCGAACTGTGGAGCATGTTTGGCGAGAAGTGGCTCGCGGGAGCTGGAAATTCGAACCTGGAGGACTGGCAATGACCATCAGCCGCAAGGACGATTGGATTCAACTCGCCGAACTGGACGAACAGGACCAGATTCGGTTCACCGAGGAGTTTCGGTCTCTGATGGGCGATCTCGGCTGGGAGGCGAAGGCCTTTGTCGGACACCTGCTGGGACTGTGGTATGACCCGTTCGAGCATCTGCTCGACTATGGCAGCGGCGAGGCAAAGTATTCTCGCGATCAGCCGGGACAGTTCGACCGCAATGGGCTGGACGAGGCGCAAGACGTCGTGGAGTATTGGGCGGCGGACTGGAGCAACAATGGCAACCACCACGATCCTTCTCACCTGGCGGGTACGGGCCTGGGACTGGGCGTGGACTGGTATCGCGACGTGTTGCGGGCCAAGCTCGTTTCGCTGCGCCTGCCCGCGCGCTTGCTGTCGGAGTACAAGGCGAAGTTGATCGCGCGCCTGGACGAGGATGCTTCATGACCGTTTTCGATTCGCTGCTGACCGCGCTGGAGAGGGCGGCTGACCATAACCGCGATGATGCGGTTGCGCCCGCGGCCGTCCTTTGGCCCGATGAAAAGAGAGAATGGGAGCGGCTCGTGCCGCGGCTGCGTGTTCTGGTGCCGCACTTCCTCGTGCTCGGTCAGTACGAGCTTGCCAGCCGCACCGGCCCGGCGATCTGGCTGCGCTGCGTGCTCGCAGGGAAAGTGCCGGCAGTCACTTGGCAATCCGGTACGGTGCCAATTATCTACTTGCCCGGCGTCAGTCGCGCCACGCTACGGGCGACGGAGGATTGCCCGAACGAATTGAAGCCTCTCGCCGAACTTCAATATCGGGGCGTGTTCTGGTCGCAATCCAACGGCAAAGACTGGACGATCACCGCTTATCTGCAAACGAACCACGGCGGGTTGCAACTGAAGATCGCCAAAGATCAGGCGACGGCCAGCGCCACACGCCGCGCCCTGGAAAAGCTGATGGAGTTGCCGGTGGCGGAGTTGCGGGCAAAGTCGGCCAGTGGCGAGCTTAACAGCCATTACTTCCACCTCCTTATCAGCGACGACCCGGTGGACGACCTGCTTTCGTGGCTCGCCGATCGCGAGGCCGCTCGCCAGCGGATGGAGCACGACCGCTGGGAAGCCCTCTGCAGCGACTGCCTAAAGAACTACGGCTTCGACCCGAAGAGCGACGGGCCGCTTGTCGGCGCCGAACATCTTGGCCTTCAAACAAAAACCGCTTGGAAAACAGCCTGGAACCGGTTCGCCTCTGCGCCGAGCCGATACTCTGGCCTTATCGAGCAGCTTCGCCGCGCCAAGCCGAAAGAAAAGGGCGGGCCGCTGTTCAATCAGCCCGAAGAATTCTGGCCGCAAGACAACGAAGCGGCGGAAGCCGATTTGCGGGAAGGTCTGAGACAGATTGGTGAGCCACGGATGAAACACGGATTAAACACGGATAAAGAAATAAAGGAAGGAGGCGGCTCTACCTCCGATCCGTGTTTCATCCGTTTTTCATCCGTGGCCGAGGCCCGTAAGCGGTTGCACGAGTTGGAAGAACGTCACAAGCAGCGACGAGGGTGGGTCTGGGCGCGGATGAAACTTGCGCCGCTCGCCGATGCCTTGGAGCACTTGGCCAAGCTTGCCGAATCCACTCGCACACCGCTCGCAGGCGCGACCATCGGCGACATGGCGAGGCTTTACACTGAAGCGGGCTGGCGTGCTGACGCGGCAGCCTTGGATGCCGTGGCCGCCGTATCGAGCGCCCCGGACCGCGATGTGGTGTCTGCCGCCGTGGCCCAAGTCTATTCGCCGTGGCTGCGTGATGCCGCCGAGCTCTTTCAAGAGCGGGCCATGCACGAGCCGTTGCCGGGACGTACTTTCGCCCGTCTGTCGGAAGTGCCCAGCGGAACCTGCCTGCTCTTCGCGGACGGCTTGCGTTATGACCTCGCCCAGAAGGTCAAGGCAGCACTCGAAGCCAAGCAGATCGTCGTGCAACTAAAGCATCAGTTCGTCGCGCTCCCCTCCGTGACGCCGACCGCGAAGCCAGCCGTTTCACCCGTGGCCGATAAGTTGACGGGCACCGCGGCAGGCGAAGAATTCCGCCCTTGCCTGGCCGCGGATCAAAAAGAGCTGACGATCGAGCGATTCCGCAATCTGCTGGCAGCCGACGGCTATCAAGTCCTTGGCGTCAGCGACCATGGCGAACCAGCGGGCCGGGCCTGGACCGAGTTCGGTGACGTCGACAAGACGGGCCACGAGAAAGGCGTCGGCCTGGCACGCCGCATCCCTGAACTGGTCGCCAGCCTGGTGGAGCGAGTCGAGTCGCTGCTCTCCGCGGGATGGCGCGAGGTTCGCATTGTGACCGACCACGGTTGGTTGCTGGTGCCCAAGGGCCTGCCCAAGACCGATCTGCCAAAATACCTCACGGCGACTCGCTGGGGGCGGTGCGCCGTGGTGAAACCCGCGGCAACGGTCGATCTACCCTGCTTTGCCTGGTTCTGGTCGGACGACGTGCGAATCGCCTGTCCGCCTGGGATCGACAGCTTCATCGCCGGCAAGGAATACGGCCACGGCGGGTTGAGCTTGCAGGAATGCTGGTGCCGCAGCTTACGATTCAGGCTGGAACGCAGCCGACAGTTTCTGCGAGAATCGAGTCGTTCAAATGGGCGGGTTTACGGTGTCGAGTCAGGGTGGAAGGGGGCTTTGAGAACTGCAAGGTAGATCTGCGCGACAAAGCCGCTGACGCCGCGACCTCGCTCGTGGGCGACGCAAAGCCGGTCGGAAAGGATGGAACCGTGTCTCTTGTGGTGAAGCCCGAGATGGATTCCCGCGAGGGAACGCCAACCCATTTGGTCTTGCTCGACCCGGCCGGCAACGTCATTGAAAAGAATCCGGTGACGGTGGGAGGTTGACTTGAAAGACTTGGAAGCCACGGATGGGCTATCGAATGACGCCCGTTCCGGGCTACGGTTCCTTGAACCAACTCTTTTCCTTGATCCGTGTTTCATCCGTGTTTCATCCGTGGCCGAAAAATGACGATGGAATTAGACGAACTCGACCGGATCGCCGCCGACGCGTTCGATGGCTACATCGTCCGCAAAGACCTGGTGCGGAAGTTCGCGCGCCAATACCCGGTGCCAACTTACGTCTGCGAATTCCTGCTGGGTCGCTACTGCGCCAGCACGGACGAGCAGGAAATCCAGGAGGGACTGGGCATCGTCGAACGGCAACTGCGCGACCGGGCCGTGCGTAGCGGCGAAGAAGAACTGTTCAAAGCGCGTGCCCGTGAGACAGGCTCGGTCAAGTTGATCGACATCATCTCGACGCGGCTCGACGCCAAGACCGACTCTTACGTGGCGAGCCTCCCCAGCCTGCAATTGAAAGACGTCGCCATTGAAGACAAGCTCGTCCGCGACCACGAACGCATGCTGACCGGCGGCTTTTATGCCGAGGTCGACCTGAGCTACGACGCAGTGATCGCGCAGGAGAAGAACGGCCGGCCCTTCTCGGTGGCGGCTCTACGACCGATCCAGCTTTCCAAGCGCGATGTGCTGGACGTGCTTTATCTGGGCAGGAAGAGCTTCGACGTAGGCGGCTGGAAGAATTTTCTGCTCCGTAGCGTCGGCCTGGAACCGACGAGCATGAGCGAGCGCAACCGCGATGTAATGCTTCTCCGCATGGTTCCCTTCGTCGAGAACAACCACAACCTGGTCGAGCTTGGCCCAAGAGGCACGGGCAAATCGCACCTCTACCAGCAGATTTCGCCTTACGCCCATCTCGTCTCGGGTGGCAAGGCCACGGTCGCCCGGATGTTCGTGAACAACGCCACCGGCCAGCGGGGGCTTGTTTGCCTTTACGATGTCGTCTGCTTCGACGAAATCTCCGGCGTGTCGTTCGACCAGAAAGACGGCGTGAACATCATGAAGGGGTACATGGAGTCCGGCGAGTTCAGCCGGGGCAAGGAGAGCATCCGGGCGTATGGCAGCGTCGTGATGGTCGGCAACTTCGAGGTCGATGTTCAGCACCAGCAGCGCATCGGCCACCTCTTCGGCCCCATGCCGCCCGAGATGCGCAACGATACCGCTCTCATGGACCGCATCCATTGCTATCTACCCGGTTGGGACGTGCCGAAGATCAGCGAAGCGATCAAAACGAACCACTTCGGCCTGGTGTCGGACTTCGTCAGCGAGTGCTGGACGCGGCTTCGCTCGCACAACCGCATTTCGGCGCTGCAAGGCCGGCTGACATTCGGCGGGGCGCTCAGCGGGCGCGACCAGAGCGCCGTCGTAAAGACGATCAGCGGACTTTTGAAGCTGACGTACCCTTCTCCTGACGAGCCGGTGCCGGACGAAGACCTGGAATGGGCGGTGCGGCTCGCCCTGGAGTGCCGGCGGCGCGTGAAGGAACAGCAAAAAAGAATCGGCTCGGCCGAGTTCCGGAACACTCAGTTCAGCTACACGCTGGGCAAGGATGGCGTGGAGAAGTTCGTCGTCACGCCGGAGTTGCAAAGCGAAGACCATGTCGGGCACGACCCGCTGCCCGCCGGGCAAGTCTGGTCGGTCAGTCCCGGCGACCAGGACGAGGGCTCTGGCCTGTATCGCATTGAAGTCACCGAGGGGCCAGGCGGCGGAGTCAGGGTTTTGAACCGCCCGGCTCCTGCCGCGTTCTCCGAGTCGGTCAAGTATGCCGAAGCGAACCTTTATTCACGGGCCGCGGAATTGGTCGGCGACCGCAACCCGCGCGAACACGAATTCTCGATTCAGCTTCGGGCGTTTGACGCTAGCAAAGGCGGCCGCTCACTTGGCGTGGCTGCCCTATTGGCCATGTGCAGCGCGCTCATCAACCGCAGCCTGCGGGGCGGGCTGGTCGTGGTTGGGGGCCTGAATCTGGGCGGCTCCGTTGATCTGTTGCACAACGCCATCGACGTGGTGGAACTTGCCGTCGAGAAAGGGGCCGGCATCGTCCTGATGCCGGTCTCGGCCCGAAAGCAACTCTTCGACCTTTCCGACGACATGGCCACCAAGGTCAACGTCCTGTTCTACGGCGACGTGCGCGAGGCGTTCATCAAGGCGATCGCTGATTAGCGTGGTGCGGGACGGTCATGGCCGACGATCTCTTGCCGTCCACGAGGTTCAGCGATGAGATCGCGAGCAGCCCTAAAATTCCCGCCGGGCCGCGGGGCCTTCCTTGACCGCCGCGTCGGACTGGCACAAAATGAAGGCGTCCGTTCCCTCTCTTCTATTACGGAGCTCCCATGTCGCAAGCAATTGTCGATCCAACCGAATTGCGCCGCTTCGCCCATGCCCTCAAAGTCTTCAACGGCGATCTGCAAAACCGTATGCAGGTGCTGCACGGGCAACTCGGCGCCCTAAGCCAAACCTGGCGTGACCAGGAAAACCTGAAGTTCTCCGCCGAATTCGAAACCACGATGGTCGCCATCGCCCGGTTCGTCGAAGCCAGCAACGAACATATCCCCTTCCTGCTCCGAAAGGCCGAACGCGTCGAAGAATATCTGACGCAGAGATAGTGGTTAGTGGGTAGTGGGTAGTGGGTAGTAGCATTTGGCACAACAACTCCGCCGACCGCTACCCGCTCGCCATGCTACCCTCAACCACGAACCACGAACCACGAACCACGAACCACTAACCCCCAACCACGAACCACTAACCACTAACCACTAACCACTAACCACTAACCACTAACCACTAACCACTAACCACTAATGAATGGTGCAGCCAGCGTACATTCCATCCCCATGTTGCGGGACTTCCGGGCGGCCTTGGCGAATTACGCCGACGAAGCCAGGGAGTCGCAGGCCGTCAACGATATGTCGGTGCGGCGGGGCATCGATTGGTTCCAAAACGATCTGCTCAAACAGTGGCAGAGCGAACTGCGGAAGCGCGAAGAGGCCGTCACCGATGCCCGTGGCGAATACGAACGCTGCCGCATGCAGTCGTTCGGCGATCGCGTGCCCGACTGCACCGATCAAAAGGTCGCCCTGAAGAAAGCCCAACTGCGGCTGGAAGAGGCCCAAGATAAGTTGAAGGCCGTGAAGAAGTGGAGCCGGGTGCTCGAAGAGGAAATGCAAGACTATCAAGGACAATCGCAGCAGCTCGCCGACATGCTGGCCGGCGAAATGCCCAAAGCAATGGCCGAGATGGACCGCTTGCTGAGCGCCCTGGAAGCCTACATCGGCGTGGCCGCACCCATGGCCAGTTCGGAAGTGTCGATGACCAACGAGCCGCCGCAATCGACGGAAGGGGCGAAGTAGGCGAGGGAGTGAGGGAGTGCGGGAGAGACGGGGGAATTTCAAATTGCAAATTGCGAATTGCAAATTGGCAATCGAACGCCGAACAGCAAACGACCAAGGCCCAAGTTGGAAAGGCGTCAGGCGTCAGGCGTCAGGCGTCAGGCGTCAGGCGTCAGGCAAACGTCAATTCGAGTACTTCTGAACCCTGAACCCTGAACCCTGAACCCTGAACCCTTTGATGGTGGGCCGGCGCTCGCAAGCTCGCTGGTCCCACCCTACCGCATAGAAAAGGAGACCAACCATGAAACCGGGCGACCTGGCGGCCGGCGCGGGACGTTTGCAAGACGCCACCAAAACCGTCCGCTTGCACTGGGAAGAAACCAAGGAGGTGTGGAACGACGCCCGACGGGTCGACTTCGACACCAAGTATATGGAGCCCATCGAGCCGCAAGTGCGGATGACGCTCGACAAGCTGCGGCGGCTGTCGCAGGTGTTTCATCAGGCTTGCCAGGAATGCACGTAAATGGAATCTGAATTGATCCAACGCCAGCGGCAAATGCTGGCCGACGCCGCCCGACTCGTGGCCGAGCTGGCCGACAACCGCACCGAAACGCAACTCGAAGCCAAACTGGCCGCCTCGGAAGAAGAGCACCAGCGGGCTCGCCAGGCAATCGAGGCCCAGCGCAAGGCGGAGTTGGATGCGGCCGAAGCGGAATACCAGTCGGAACGCGACCGCCTGACCGCCGCCGCACAGAAGGCGATCGGCGAGATCGAATCGGCCTACCGCCAGACCAGCGAAACGGCCACCGCCGAATGGCAGCAAGAGCAGACCGAGGCCGAGCGGATCAAGGAAGACTCTCATTTCGAGATGACCGGCGTCCACGAGGCCGGCAAGAACAACCTCAAAGCCAAGTACGGCGATCTGGAAAACGGCACCGATTCGACCGCCATCGGCATCGAGTCGCGGCGCAAAGAAGTGAAGCAGCTTCTCGCGGTCCACGGGCAAGAGGGCCTGACCGAGCAGCCGGGCCAGCCCCTCGGCCAGTTGCCCGCCAACGTCAATCCGCAGCAGGCGATCGAAGAAGCCTTCAAGGTGGCCGACGCCAAGATGGCAGAGCTGCGGGCGGTGAAGAAGCCCAAGGCCGTCATGGCACTGGTGATCTTCTTCGTGGTCGCAGCGGCGGTGGCGGCGGGTGTGGGCGTGGCGACCAAATGGAATCCGCTGATGATGGGCGGCGCCGGCACGGTCGCCGGGCTGGTGATCGCGCTGATCACGTTCGTCGCCATGCGCTCCAGCGTGCAGGGCCGCGTGGTGGCCGCGTATCAACCGCTGGCCTACGCGCTCGATTATGCCGATCTGGCCCGCAAGCGGTGGCAGCAGATCGCCGGCGAGACCTATCGCCGCGAAAGCACCGCGCTCGATCAGCGGCGGCAGCGCGACGACGCCAAGGCCGAGGAACTCTGCCGCACGCGCGTCGACAAGGCGGTCAAGCAGCGCGACGAGCTGATCGCCAAGGCCCAGCGGCGGTACGACAAGCAGATGGCCGAAGTGACGCAGCGCCGCGACGCCGCCCTGGAAAAGATCGAAAGCGGGATCAAACGCCGCCGCAAGGAGATACCCGCCAAGTTCGACGAGCAACTGCACGCGCTCGGGGAGAATCATCGTCATGCGACGCAAGAGTGCCGCAAGACGATCGAGAACACCAAGCAGCGCCGGCTGGACCGCTGGCACGAGGGCGTGGCCCGGCTGCAAAGCGAAGCGGCCGACGTCAACGCGCAGTGCGGCGAGCTGTTTCCCGATTGGCAGTTCATTGTTTCGCCGGAATGGAAGGCTCCCACCAAGCTGCCGCCGGTCGTTCGGCTCGGCCAGTGGCAAGCGGCTCCGGAGCAGTTCGACGACAAGCCGCGGGTCGAAGACGACTCGGCGCCCGTGCTCGACGATCTGAGCGCCCACCGGAAAAAGGAGGAGGCCGACGGCAGCGGCGGTCTGCGTTTGCCGGTGCTCAAGCAGCCGGCGCTGGTCACGTTTCCCGATCACAGCTCGATGCTGTTCAAGGGACAGGGCAAGGCGCGGGACGAGGCGATCGGCATCATGCAGGCGGCCATGTTGCGGCTGGCGACGACGATTCCGCCCGGCAAGGCGCGGTTCGTGGTGGTCGATCCGATCGGCCTGGGTCAGAATTTCGCGGCCTTCATGCATCTGGGCGATTTCGACGAGCAGTTGATCGGCGCCCGAATCTGGACCGAGTCGAGCCAAATCGAGCAGCGGCTGGCCGACCTGACCGAGCAGATGGAGGTGGTGATCCAAAAGTATCTCCGCAACGAGTTCGAGACGATCGAGGCTTATAACGAAGCGGCGGGCGAAGTGGCCGAGCCGTTCCGCTTTCTGGTGATCGCCAATTTTCCGGCCAACTTCAGCGAGGCGGCCTGCCGGCGGTTGTTGAGCATCGTCTCCAGTGGAGCGCGGTGCGGCGTCCACACGCTGATCAGCGTCGATACCAAGCTGCAATTGCCGCAGGGCTTCAAGCTGCCCGACCTGGAGCAGCACTGTACGAACTTCGTCTGGCAAGACGACCGCTACGTGTGGAAAGAACCGGAGTTCGGGCGGCTGTCCTTGACGCTCGATCGGGCGCCGCCGGGCGACGTGTTCACCGACGTGGTCCGCCGCGTGGGCGACGCGGCCAAGAACGCCAGCCGCGTCGAGGTGCCCTTCGCGGTCATCGCCCCCAAGGACGACGAATGGTGGAAAGCCACCACCAACAGGGGCATTCGCGTGGCGCTCGGTCCGGCCGGCGCCACCAAGCATCAGTTCCTGGAACTGGGCCGCGGCACGGCACAGCACGTGCTCGTCGCCGGCAAGACCGGATCGGGCAAATCGACCTTGTTGCACACGCTGATCACCAACCTGGCGCTCACCTACAGCCCCGAGGAGTTGGAGCTGTACCTGATCGACTTCAAGAAGGGCGTCGAGTTCAAGACCTACGCCACCTACCGGCTGCCGCACGCGCGGGTCGTGTCGGTGGAGAGCGACCGCGAGTTCGGTCTGAGCGTGCTGCAACGGCTCGACGTCGAGTTGCGCGTGCGTGGCGAGAAGTTCCGCGACGCCGGCGCCCAGGACGTGGCCGGCTATCGCCGCAACACCGGGCAGCAACTTTCGCGTATTTTGCTGATCATCGACGAGTTTCAGGAGTTCTTCGTCGAAGACGACAAGCTGGCCCAGGAAGTGGGCCTGTTGTTCGACCGCCTGGTGCGTCAGGGCCGTGCCTTCGGCATGCACGTGCTGCTCGGTTCGCAGACGTTGGGCGGGGCCTATTCGCTGGCCCGCACCACGTTGGGCCAGATGGGCGTGCGCATCGCATTGCAGTGCAGCGACGCCGACGCGCATTTGATTCTCAGCGAAGAGAACCAGGCCGCACGGCTGCTGTCGCGTCCCGGCGAGGCGATCTACAACGACGCGGGCGGCTTGCCCGACGCCAACCATCCCTTCCAGGTGGCGTATTTGCCGGATGAAGACAAGGAGCGTTGGCACGAGCGGATTCGGGCTTTTGTGCGCCAAGAGCGCGACGGCACGCAGTATCCGCTGATCGTGTTCGAAGGCAACGTGCCCGGCCAGCTCGATAAGAATCTCGCGCTCGACGAGTTGCTGCGTGCGCCGAGTTGGCCGCTCGATTCGAAGATGCCGGCCACGGCCTGGCTGGGCGATCCGGTGGCGATCAAGGAGCCGACGGCGGCTGTGCTGCGGCGGCAGAGCGGGCAAAACCTGCTGCTGATTGGCCAGAACGACATGCAGGCCCTGGCCATTCTGGCCGCCGCTCAGATCAGCCTGGCGGCGCAATTTCCGCCGGCTTCGGGCGAACAGCCGGGCACGCGGTTCTTCGTGCTCGACGGCACTCCGCCCGAACACGCCAACGCGGGCACCTTCGAGCGGGTGGCCAAGGCCCTGCCGCACGAGACGCGCCTGGGCATGCAGCGCGACACGGTGGCGATCGTCAAGCAGGTGGCCGAAGAGGTTGCCCGACGCCAGCAAGAGAACCTGACCGATCTGCCGGCCTGGTATTTGATCGTCCACGACTTGCAGCGTTTCCGCGAGCTGCGTAAGAAGGAAGACGATTTCGGTTTTTCGCGGGGCGAAGAGCAGACGCCTTCGCAGCAGCTTGTGTCGATCATGCGCGAGGGGCCGAACTTGGGCATTCACGTGCTGGCCTGGTGCGACGGCGTGACGAACATGCAGCGCACCTTCGACCGGCAGGCGCTGCGCGAAGTCGAGCTGCGGGTGCTGTTCCAGATGAGTCCGAACGATTCCAGCGCGCTGATCGATTCGCCGGTCGCCAGCCGTCTGGGCGAGCAGCGGGCGTTGTTCCACAGCGAAGAGCTGGGCAAGCTCGAAAAGTTCCGGCCTTATGAGTTGCCGCCGGCCGAGTGGCTCGACTGGGTCGGCCAGCAGTTCCGTTCACGTCCGCTGGCTCCGGTGGTTCCAGCGGCAACCGCCGGGGCCGACGGCGACAGCCAGCCGCCGGTGACTGCCGTTCCCCTCGGTGCGAACGGCGATTCCGCGGCCGCAGCCGCACCGGCGGCCGTTCAACCCAACGGCGATGCCAAGCCGAACGGCGACGGGCATGCCGCGGGGGAAGAGCGCGAAGCGGTGTTGGAGCGAAGCTCAGATGAGCCGGAAGCGGTGGGGTGAAGGCGACGTTATATGGTAAAGCATCGCGCGACAGCGGCTAAGCGAGGATTCCTTCGGCTTCCCGTCGTCTCCGCTGGCGCAGAGCATCTCGTCATGGGCTATCTAATGCGCCGCAACATCCTCGCGTATAAAGCGCCTCCAAATAATGAGGGCTATGATCTGATCTGCATCCACCCGGATCCGCGCCATCGGCCGTCAAGGACCGAGCTGCCCCAGGTTCGCGTTCAAGTCAAGAGCCGCTATGCCACTGACTGCGATCGAGGATTTCCTGTCAAAGAGACCAGCTTCGACGCTTTCGATTTTGTCGTCGTGGCCTTCTTGAACATTGGCAAGTTTGGCGGAGCGTACAATGGCACGGAGGGGGCCAAAGAACCCGATTTCTACACGCTTTCGCAGGATTTCATACGGCGGCATCATGACGCCACGTCGTCATGGCAAAAGGTGAGGCTCCGCAAGGCCGAGATCGAAGCGTTCAAGAACGAGGCAGGATTTGAATTAATCGCGGAAAAGCTGGGGATATCCAAGCCGACGAAGGCGCGCGGCATAATGGCCGTCGGTCGCCGACGAATCGCAGAAAGGAATGGCCATGATTGATGCCGTCACCCAAAAGCGGCTTTGCGTATCGACCGAGGGCGCTTTTGCTCCTTTTGTAGTTGTGCCGCTCAACCAGCTAGACACGGTCCTTGCCGCCCTTGACGCGAACAAGCTTTCCTATCGGCTCGACGACGAAGTAATGTCGGTCGATGGAAAGCCGGAAGTTGCTTTCGTCAACCTTGAGCGCGGCAGTGATCCCGTGAGCGTTCAGCGGATATTAGACAACATTCCGTAAGGGATGAGATGAGGTTGCGGAAATCGTAAGGCATGGCACGCAGTCCAGATGACCTTCCCGCGACGGGAACGCCAGGTTCAACAGGAGAGAAACGGGACGCAAACGGCAACGTCATCCAGCGGCGTTTTTACGGTCTTGACGGTCGCGCCGTCAAAAACATCGACTATGGCCACGACCACATCGGGGCGGGCGATCCGCACGCTCACGACTGGGACTGGTCGAAGAAACCGGCGAGACGGCCAGCACGAGCATTGAGGCCAGGAGAATAGTATGAGCACAGCCTCGCAGTACACCGCTGGTTGGATTGGCACAACCATCCACAATTTCTTGTCGGACCTTGAACCCGCGACGGCGATCGCCTATGCGCTGATTACTTGCCTGGACAGTTCTGTTGATCTGGCGCCCGTCGTCGAGCGCAACGCCGCGCTGCGTGAGCTGCGGAAGCGCGGCGAGTTGCACCTGCTGGGCAAAGGGTTCTTCTTGAAGACGCGCGGTCTCCTCAAGCTCAATCGAGAATCAAGATTGTTTTTCGGCTTCGATGAGCTTTGGCTGTGTTCGCGGGCGCCTGTGGCTCCGAAGCCGGACGACCTCTTTATCACCGGTCCCGACCGGATTTCCGATCAGGCATTAGATCGTCTATCTTTGTGGATGCCGCACAACCACTGCTCTCTCGCGCTTGGTGACGGAACGGGCATGAACTTCTGTGCCAAGCTAACCGGCATAGCCAAATACGTCGTCGAGGCGCTGACCGAATCAGCGACTCGATAACCAGCGAGCCTGCGAGCGCCGGCCATCGGCGCGACTCAATGGTGGGCCGGCGCTCGTAAGCCCGCTCGCTTCCACCCTACGATTTAGCCGTCTCGAATCCCCGGCAGAGGCGGCCGGAATAGCCCTTTGCAACCAACTGGTTTCCGCAGAGAATAAATGAGGCTCTCCTTGATTCTCAGCCCCCTCACAATGGCACGGGAAGAATTCATCCAAAATCTGCGACACACGTTGTCGCTTGCGGCCCCGTCGGTCGAGGCCGATACCGCGCACTTGAATGCCGCCGAACGAGCCCGGATGATTTTTAGCGCGGACGAATGGCTCAAGCCGGAAAGCGTCGAGGGCTTCAGCGTCGACGACTTCGCGGGGCTCGATGCATCGTCACGAAAACGGCTCGTTGCGGCCGTGAAGGGGTTCGCTGCGATGGCGGCTGCCGTGAACGGCGCTGCGGACGGCGCAGCGAATCAGGCTCAAGACGCTTGGGACAAGCTGCAGGAGATCATTGAAATCATTCGGCCTTCGGTGCAGGCCGAATGGTCCGCCCAAGTCGAGTCGCTCGTCAACCAGGCGGCCGACTGGTGCCAGCAGCGCGAGTGGATTGCCAAGACCAAGAAAAAACACCTTAAAGACAAATTGATCGGCGAATACGACCTTCCGCAGCTTCACTTTTATGATGGAGAAAACCACCTCCTTTTGGATCCGATCGCTCGTTTCGCGCCAGGCACTTCGGGGCTGGTCGACTTGGCGCTGTTGCCCGTATTTGATTCGATGATGGTGGCACGGATCGGCGGAGATTGGTACATTCGCCCGGATTACGGTCAGGGCCGCCGCCGGAAGTGGTCTGAGGCCTCGTTCGTCGACGCTGTCCAGCGTCTAAGTACGCGCGAATGAAGCAATTGATTCGCACCTCAGTTGGCTTCCCCTGGATTGGTAACCCATGCTCAAACACCAGCTCCTGCATCCCCAAATCAACGAAGTGCTCGGCCGGGCGGGGCACCATGCCAAGGTGCTCATCGCCGACGGCAACTATCCGGCCTCGACCAAACGCGGTCCCAACGCCGAACTGGTTTGCCTTAACCTCATGCCCGGCGTGGTGAACTGCACGCAAGTGCTGAAGGCGATTCTTTCGGCGGTGCCGATCGACGGCGTCAACACCATGATGTACACGCCCGACGATCCGTATACGCTGGACCGCGACCCGCCGGTCTGGGACGAATATCGCGAAGTGATTCGGGCGGCCGGCTTGAACGTGAGCCTGGAACCGATCGCCAAGTGGGATTTTTACGAGGCCGTCGAGACGCCCGACCATGTTCTCACGATCCAGACCGCCGATCAGCAGCGATTTGCCAACCTGCTGCTGTCGATCGGCGTGCGGATGGAATGACAAGGCACTATGCCACCTACCATCGACGCGCATCAGCACTTTTGGCGGCTCGACCAGCCGGCGCCATTCAACTACACCTGGCTCAATGCGCCGCGGAACGCCGCCATCCGCCGCGACTTTTTGCCCGAACAGCTTGAACCGCAGTTGCGGGCCGCGGGCATCGACAAGTCGATCTTGGTGCAGACGCAACATAATCTGGCCGAGAACCGCTGGGCGCTGGGGCTGGCCGAACGGCACGAGTTTATCGCGGGCGTCGTCGGCTGGATCGACTTGGCCAGCGACGACTGCGAACGGCAGTTGCGCGAATTCGAAGACCACCCCAAGTTCGTCGGCGTCCGCCATGTCACGCAGGACGAACCCGACGACGATTTCATCGTTCGCGAAGACGTGCTGCGCGGACTGAAAGTGCTGGAGCAGCGCGCAGTGCCGTTCGATTTGCTGTTTTACGTCAAGCACCTGCGGCATGTGCCGGCGCTGGCCACGCACGCGCCGGAGCTGGCGATGGCGATCGACCATCTCTCGAAGCCGCACATCAAAGACCGCCGCACCGACGATTGGCTGCCGAGTTTCAAGGCGGCCGCGAAGTTTCCCAACGTTTACTGCAAGCTCTCCGGCATGATTACGGAGGCCGATTGGCGGCGTTGGACGGCCGATGATCTGAAGCCCTACGTCCAGGCCGCGTTGGAGCTGTTCGGCCCGGAGCGGCTGATGTTCGGATCCGATTGGCCGGTCTGCGAGCTGGCCGGCACGTATCAGCAAGTATTCGAGGCCCTCAACGAAGCGCTGGGGCCGTTGAGCGCGCACGAGCGACAGGCCATCTTCGGCGGCACCGCGGGTTGCTTTTATCAATTGCCGCGTTGACACCTGGACATCCTGGGCCGGCGCTTGACCGCTGCAACGAACGTAAGGTGGGACCAGCGAGCTTGCGAGCGCCGGCCCACCGATAGCGACGTCGTTTACGGTGGGCCGGCGCTCGCAAGCTCGCTGGTCCCACCCTACGACGGAGGGCAGCCGCACGACATTTGCGGCACGACCACGCGCAGGGCACTTGGCGCGACCTCAATCACGACCGGGGCAAAGTCGGCCGCTTCGCCGTCGATTTCCATCGGCACCGGACCGGTCGAGGTGAGCGCGATCCGCCGAGCGCGGCCATAACGCACGTCGCCGCGCTGGCGGTGCCGTTTCAGCCATACGCTCAGGGCGTATTTCATCAGCGGCAGGTTGCCGGGCTTCTCGAAGACGATCCAGTCGAGCACGCCGTCGTGCGGGTTGGCGTCGTAGGCCAGCGGCAAGCGGTTGGCATACTGCGGCATGTTGAACACCATGCACAAAGCACCGCGCATGCTCTGGCCATCGGCGTCCACATCGAACAAGGGATAGCGATAACGCCAGGCGGAGGCCAACATGGGGGCCGCATAGCTCACGCTGCGCACGCGGCGCAGGCCCGCCTCGTGCTGCCGCCAGTGGGCCAGCCGGTGGGCGGCGTCGCCGTCGAAGCCGGCGCTGGCCACGATGGCAAACAGCCGGTCTCCCGCCCGGCCCAGGTCCATCGTCCGCGTGCGGCCCGCGGCCAGCACCGCCGCGGCGTGCGCCGGCTCAGAACAGCAGCCGAATTGCCGTGAAAACAGGTTCTCGTTGCCCAAAGGAAAGTGGAACACCGGCAGCCGGTTTTGCAGGTTGATCACGCGGTTCAGCGTGCCGTCGCCGCCGGCGGCCACGACTGCCCGGTATCGCTCGGCAGCCAAGGGGTCGGTGCCCACCTCGGCCAGTTCGCCAAGCTCCCAAACGATGCGCGGTTCGAGCTGCCGCTCGATCAGCGCGGCCGACAATGCGGCAACGCAAGTGCGGTTTTCCTTCGCACCGCTATAGGGATTGGCCACGATGATGACGCCGGGAGGCAATGGGCCTTGGTCGTGGGGAGCGTCACTCATGCAAAGTCGCGACGGAACGAGTGTCGAGTGAAACTTAAAATTCGGTCCGCGGCGATCGAGAACAACCCGGCCCGCCGCCAATCATCCAAGTTTACCGAGCGTCAGGCGGGCCTGGCAGCCGTGCCACGGTGCGCGGCGTGCCAGAGTCGTTTGCCCGTGGCTCTACAATCCAATTGGGTGTGGCGAAGACGCTGGTCGAACGCGACCAGCCGAGCCGGAGGTGGGCGAGGACCGGAGCCGCACAATGGGTCCGACGGCTTTGGGAATCTCGCAGCCTAGTGGTCGGGGGTCGAGTCCAATCGACGCCCACGTCCTCCAACCGTGGGCGACCCCGGCCCCGGCATTCATACATACTGCACGCGGTGGTCGTTGAAACAAATAGCGGTGGCTGGGGCAGAGCCGCGCGATGGACCAGTTCCCCTGTTAGCGCTCTGCCGCGGCGATGCCCCGGTAGCGCCACCACCGGGGCATCGCTGGCCGACGTAGCGTTTTTGATGATTGCCGGGTCGTTCTCGGCCAGCTTCTGCCCGGGCCACCGAAAATGTCTCATTGCCGAGCGCGTGCAATCTAACCCATGCTCGCCTGGCCCAGGATTTTGCGTAAGCAAGTCATGCCGATCTCGCCGAATTGCCGGGCCGGCACTTGCCAAATCTGCGGGTTCATCAGCTCCAACGAGACGTAGCCGTCGTAGCCGATCGTCCGCAGCGCGTCGAGGACCGGCTGCAACTGATAGTCGCCGTCGCCGGGCAAAATGCGGTCGGCGTCGCCGGCGAACTCGCGCGGCGTGCCGGCGATGTCGCAAAGCTGCACGTGGAACAGGTTTTCGCGCGTCAGATAAGCGAGGTCTTCCGCCTTGCTGGGGCCGGCATAGTAATGAAACACGTCGAAGCAGAGACCGAGATGCGGCGAACCGGTTTCGTTGACCAGTGCCGCCGCCGTCTGCAGGTTGTTGCCGAAAGTGGCCGACGCTTGGAATTCCAGCGCCAGCCGGACGCCTTGCTCGCCTGCCCGGACGGCAGCCTGAGTGAGCGATGCCTGCACGCGCTCGAGGTCTTGCTGGGCGAGCGGCCCCATCACATCGCAGGCCACCACCAGCGTGCCGATTTCGAGCTTTCGCAAGAGCGTCAATCGCCTGGAAAAATGCTCCCAATGCTCGCGACGGGCATCACCCTGACTGACGAGCAGCCCGCCTTGAAAGCTGGCCACCGGCGCGGCCATCTGCTGCTCGTCGAGCAAGCGTCGCACGTCATCGAGCGAGTGCGTTTCCAGGTAGGTTTCCAGCTTTCCCAGCCAGATTTCCACCGCCCGGCAGGCGCCGGCCGCGTAGTCTTCGATGTCCTTGTCGAAGGGCGAGTTGAGCGAACAGACCTGGCTGATGGCGGGCTTCATGGGGAATTTTGGATTTTGGATTTTGGATTTGAGATTTCACGAGTAATGCTTCCGCCTCAATCCAAAATCCAAAATCCAAAATTGCCGGAATGGTGGGCCGGCGCTCGCAAGCTCGCTGGCCCCACCCTACGTTTTGGCCCTCAGTTTCTCCTGGGCCGCCAGCTCGGCCTCGATCCAGGCTTCCAGCTCGTCCCAATCGACGGGCGGCAGACGGCAGAGGTCGGGCCGCAATTTGGCCGCGCCGCGAATGTAGACGTGCTGGATTTCGGCCAGTGACTTCGATGTGTTCCAGTGAATCAAAATCCGCACGCACCGCGGCAGCGAGCCGGGCACGCTGATCTCGTGCGTACACAACAGGGGCACATCGAGCCAGCCAAGCTGCCGCGCGGCCAGGGCCGGAAACTCGGCGTCCAGGTCCGTCGTGGTCGTGAAGATGGCGCTGGCCACGTCTTCATGCTCGATCCCGTTCAAGCGGACCATCAACGTCCAAAGCTGCTGCGTGGCCTTCAGCAGCTCTTCGCGCGTATTGTGCTCGACGGTCGTCGCGCCGCGCACCCCACGACAGCGGATACGTCGGTCATCGCTCATTCCAGTAGATCTTGATGTTGTGCGACTGCCGCCCGACCGCCACGATGTCGTTGCGGCCGTCGCCGTTGAAATCGGCCACGGTCAGGTCTTCGATATTGACACCGCCCTGGTCGACAAGCTGCCGCTGCCAACGCTGGCCCCGCTCCTGCGGATCGTAAATCCGCAAGCCGCAACGCACCGAATCGCTCTTGTCGTCGCGCACGCCGACGATCAGCTCGTCGTCAACGTCGTCGTCCAGGTTGGCGCACCAGACCGCGTGGCCCCACTTCAAATCGGAATCGAGCACGTTGCGGTCCCAGAGCGGCTGGGCGGCGTCCTTCGGCCGGGTATAGACAACGACCTGGAAGCCGTGCCAAGGCTCGATGGTGGCGATGTAGTCGCTGCCGCCGGCGATGCGGCCATGTTTGATCTCGCTGGCGCCGCGGGCTTCGGGGTTGTCTTGGTTCCCCGCTCCAATCGGCCGGCTCTTCCACGTGCCATCAGCCTTGCGCTTCAAGAGCGTGACGCCCTCGAAACTGGCCATGAGAATATCGGTCTGCCCGTCGCGGTCGAGATCGGTGGGCCAGAGATTGTGCGCCACGTGCAGCTCCTCATTGATCACCTGCGGCTGCCAGGCATCGTGGACCGGATCGGCCGGAATCTTATACGCCAAGAGTCGCAAAGGCGTCTCCATCCACAGCGGCTTGGTGGAGTTGCGGCCCATCATCGGCGCGACGAGCAACTCTTTGCGGCCGTCGCCGTCGAGATCGGCCCAGCGCATGCGGTGCGTGGTCGGTTGTTCGCCGATGGGGTGTACTTGCCAGCGGCCGTCGGCGGAAGTGCCGCGCGAAATCCACTGGATGGTGCCGCCCGTGCGCGTGTCGATCGGCCGCCAGTCGGCGCCCAGAGCGAAGTCGATTTGGCCGTCGCCGTCGATGTCGTAGGGTGCGATGCAGACGTTGTCGCGCTTGGTCTGATCTTGAATGAGCGTGTGGACTTTCCACGACGGGTTTTCCAGCCATAGGACGCGGTTGGTATCGACCACGACGATGTCGGTGCGGCCGTCGGCGTTCATATCGACCACCGTCACCGCATAGCCGACCTCCAGCCGTTCCGGAAGCTGCTCGGCCCGCAAGCGTATTTCAGCGGCTGCGCTGACTGCGGTTAGAAAAACGCCGCCGATCAGCGCAACCGCGGAGCACGCCGTCCGCCATTTCTCATCCCTCATCTCTCATCCCTCATCTCTCATCATTTCTCGACCACATACAGTGCTTCGAACGTGCGGATATAAATACGCCCTCCCGAGACCGCCAGCGACGACGAAATCGGCTCCTGCATGTCGTTCGACGCCAGAATCTCGAACTTGGGGCCGGCCTTCACCACGGTGATTACGCCGCCGCGGGCAGTCAAGTAGATATTACCGTCGGCGTAGAGCGGCGATGCCCGATAACGGTCGGAATGCGCCCGTTCCTGGTAAATCTCCTTGCCGCTTTTGGCGTCCATGCAGATCAGCACGCCGTTCTCGCGGCAGAGATAGACCAGGCCATCCACGACCAGCGGCGAGGGTACGTCGGGCGTGTTCTGCGCCCGCACCCAACGATGGCCCTTGGACGAATCGGAAATGTCGCCCTGAGCGTCGGGCCGCAGTCCGAGCACGGGGCCGTTCTTGGCGGAGGGCACCACAATCAGGCCCGGCACCGCCACCGGCGAGGCCACGAAACGCAACGTGGGGTTGTACGTGCCCTTCGGGTTCAGTCCGCCACAGCGCCACAATTCGCGGCCGTCGTCCAGGCTATGTGCCACGATGTAGTCGCAGCCGTGCGAGAGCAAAAATGCCCGTTGCTCGTCGCGGTAAAGCACGGGCGAGGCATACGAGTGTTCGCACTCGGAGTGGGCATCGCTCCGGCGTTCGTGCCTCCAGATTTCTTTGCCCGTTGATTTATCGAGGGCCACGACCAGCGCCGCCTTGCTGTGCAGCAATTGCAGGTAGAGCCGGTCGCCGTCGAGCACGGGCGTGCTGGTCAGGCCAAAGGCGATGTCGAACTTGCCAAAAACCTGCTGCAGGTCTTCCTTCCAGACTTCCTTGCCGGAAAAATCATAGCAGCCAAGCACGCCGTTGGCGAAAAACACCCATACGTGCTCACCGTCGGTGACGGGCGAGGGCGAGGCCGAGTTCCCTTCGTCGCCGCGGACGGTGCGGTCGCCACTGGTGACCGTTTGCCGCCAGCGTTCGGTGCCATCGGTGCCGACACACAACAGCAGCAAATCGCCGTTGGGCGTGGCACTGGTGACGAAGATCGAGTCGTCCCAGACGATCGGCGTAGCGCCCGCCGGGCCCGGCAAGGGCAACCGCCAGGCGATGTTTTCGGTCTTGCTCCAGTTGACGGGCAAATCGCTTTCATGGCTGATGCCGTCGTTCTTCGGGCCGCGCCACTGCGGCCAGTTTTCGGCCGAGGCGGCCGTGGCCGTCAGCACGCACGTCAGTGCCAGTAGCAACTTCTTCACGGTGATGGTTCTCCGCATCGAGGTTTTCGCCTGCCAATATCCGGGTCCGAATCATGGTTTAATGTGGCGGAACGGACTAGGGAGGTCAAGAAGGGCAGGTGCAATACACCCAGGCCACGGATCGGTCTTTCAGAACGCGCAGCGCGCTGCGCGGAGACCGTCAAGCCGCCTATAATCAAGCAGCAGGTGAATCATCGCCACCTTGCGCCGCACGCGAAACACCCGCGCTAACTTTGGATTCCGCTTGATGTCCGTTATTGAAACTGCCTCGAACGTTCGTCCCGGTGATGACCAATCGCTGGCGGATGCCGATGAGTTCATCCGGCTGCGAGGTGTGCGGGTCCATAACCTGCAAAACGTCGACCTCGATCTGCCGCGCGGACAGCTCGTGGTCATCACCGGGCCCAGCGGATCGGGTAAAAGCTCGCTGGCCTTCGATACGTTGTTCGCCGAGGGCCAGCGGCAATATATCGAGACGCTTTCAACCTACGCCCGGCAGTTCTTGCATCAACTCGAGCGGCCCGACGTCGATCTGATTGAGGGCCTGCAACCGACCATTTCCATTGACCAGCGTGGCGGCAGCGGGAACCCACGCAGCACCGTAGCCACCGTCACGGAGATTTATGATTATCTGCGGCTGCTGATGGCCCGGCTAGGCGAAGTGTTGTGCTACCGGTGCGGCGCGCCCATCCGTCAGCAGACGCCGGAGCAGATTGCCGACGATCTCGCCGGTCTCGCCGAGGGAACGAAGTTGATCTTGTTGGCGCCGCTCGTGCGCGGCCGCAAAGGCAAACATCAGGAAGTGTTCGAGGCGGTACGCAAGGCGGGCCTGGTCCGCGTGCGCGTGGATGGCACCGTTTACGATCTGGACGCGATCGGCGAGCTTGCCCCGCGGCGCAATCACACCATCGAAGCCGTGGTCGACCGGATCGTCGTCCGCCCCGGCGTGCGGCCACGGCTGGCCGAGTCGCTGGCCCTGGCGCTCAAACATGCTGAAGGGCTGGTGGCCGCCGCCATTCTGCCGCCGGGCGGCGATGCGAACGAGGGTTGGGAAGAGCGGCGTTACAGCACCGAGTATTCTTGCCCGAATTGCCGGCTGAACTACGACGAGATCGAACCGCGAACGTTCAGCTTCAATAGTCCCTACGGCGCTTGCCCGGCGTGCCAGGGACTGGGCGTGGTGGGACTCGATGAAAGCGGCGAGCCGCTTGCCGACGGGCAGCAGGTTTGTGCTGAATGCCAGGGCGCTCGCTTGCGGCCCGAGGCACGCAGCGTGAAGCTGGCAGGCCGCGCCATCCAGGAGATCACCGCGCTGCCGGTCGCAGCCGCCAGAGAGTTTTTCGCCGGCATCGCCTTGGGGCGGGCCCAGGAAGCGATCGGCCGGCCGCTGTTGCGAGAGATCAACTCTCGGCTGGCGTTCATCGACCAGGTCGGCCTCGGCTATCTCACGCTGGCACGAGCGGCCGACACGCTCAGCGGCGGCGAATCGCAGCGGATCCGGCTCGCCACGGGCATCGGCTCCGGCCTGGTGGGCGTCTGCTACATTCTCGACGAGCCGTCGATCGGTCTGCACCCGCGCGACAATCAGCGGCTGATCGACGCCTTGCGTAATTTGCAGCAGCAAGGCAACAGCGTGCTGGTGGTCGAGCACGACGAGGCGATCATGCGCCAGGCCGACCAGATCGTCGATCTGGGGCCGGGCGCCGGGCGGCACGGCGGCCGCATCGTGGCCCAAGGCCCGCCCGACGAAATCTGCCGCCACCCGCAGTCGCTTACGGGCAAGTATCTTTCAGGCGACGAAAGGATCGCGGTTCCCACCGAGCGGCGCGCCGTCAACGTGCGCAAGGCGCTCGTCGTCGAGGGCGCGACCGGCAATAACCTGAAGAGCGTCACGGCGGCGTTTCCGCTCTCGGCGTTGGTGTGTGTGACCGGCGTGAGCGGTTCGGGCAAGAGTACGCTCGTGCTCGACACGCTGGCCCGCGCCGTGACGCGGCGATTGAGCGGCGAAGGGCCGCAGCCGGCGCCGCACACGGCCCTGCGCGGCCTGAAGCAGATCGACAAACTGGTCGAGGTCGATCAGTCGCCGATCGGCCGCACGCCGCGGAGCAACCCGGCGACCTATGTCGGGGCGTTCGACGAAATCCGCCGCGTGTTTGCCACCACACGCGAAGCCCGGCTGCGCGGCTACAAGGCCAGCCGGTTCAGCTTCAACGTCAAGGGCGGCCGTTGCGAAACGTGCCAGGGCCAGGGCCTGCGGAAGATCGAGATGAACTTCTTGCCCGACTTGTACGTGGCGTGTTCCGAATGCGACGGCCGGCAATTCAACCCGGCCACGCTGGAGGTGCGGTATCGCGGCCTGTCGATCGCCGACGTGCTGCGGCTGCGGATCGACGAGGCCCTCGACTTCTTCCAGAACTTTCCGGGCCTCCGCCGCTCGCTGGCCGGGCTGGCCGAGGTCGGCCTGGGCTACCTGACGCTGGGCCAATCGTCGACCACGTTGTCGGGCGGCGAGGCGCAGCGGATCAAGCTGGCCGCGCAGCTCAGCCGCGTCGACACCGGCAAGACGCTCTATATTCTCGACGAGCCGACCACCGGGCTGCACTTCGACGATGTTCGCCGCCTGCTGGCCGTGCTCGGCCGGCTTGTTGACCTGGGCAACACGGTGATCGTGATCGAGCACCATCTCGACGTGATGAAGTCGGCCGACTGGATCATCGACCTTGGCCCGGAGGGAGGCGAGGCCGGCGGGCAGATTGTGGCGGCCGGAACACCGGAGCAAGTGGCGGCGGTGGAGGGGAACGTGACGGGGCGGTATCTGCGTGGCGTCTTGGAGGACAACGGGTGAGCGAAGTCGGCGTGTATGAAGTCAGCCGCTTGCCCTGATCGGCATTTGACATCCGCAGACTCGACGCCTACGCTGATTTACATGGAGATGGCTTCGCTCAACGTCGACTTACCCGAACCGCTGAAAGTGTTTGTCGAAATCGAGGCCGAGGAAAGTGGATACGCCACGGCGAGCGATTACATTCGTGCTTTGATTTGCGAGGCGGAACACCGCAAGTCCGAGCAAGCAGTCGAAGCCCTGCTGCTGGATGGCCTCGATCCGAGTGATCGTGGCGAAATGAGCGACGCCGAATGGCAGTCGCGCAAGCAACAACACCGCGCTCAGCGGTTGGAAGCGCTACGGCGGGAAATTGGCGCCGGACTGGATGACGCCGCACGGGGAAGAGAATACTCGGCCGATGAAGTCTTCAAGCGACTGGAAGCGCGCACCGACGAGCCCTGAACCGGCGAGCAATGGCGAAAACCGTTGTTGTTACCGAGCAAGCGCTGCGCGACTTGGAGGAAATCCACGACTACATCGCTCGTGACAAGCCACTCGCGGCGAAGAAGCTCATCAAGCAGCTTCAACGTAAGTTTCAAACGCTCGCGACGTTTCCGGAGCTTGGCGCATCTTGCGATCAAATCCAAACAGGATTACGCAGCCACGCCGCTGGAAGCTACGTCATCTTTTTTGAGCCGATTACGGCAGGCATCCGAGTCGTGAGAGTGGCTCACGGCCGGCGCAGTTAGCCCCGCGGCATCGTCGACCGCGGCGATTGAGACAACTCGGCTTGTGCAAATGGCAGCCGCTTAGGATAACTGTCTGGAAATACGCGGCGCGACACGGAGGTTTGTGGGAACGCCCTCCGTGGCGTGCCCTCTTTGAGCAAGCGACGTCAACCCTGATTCGCGGAACACCACAGAGGGCGTTCCCTACAGCAGCCGACTTCCATGCCTTATTTACCCAACACCGCCGACGATCAGCGGCTGATGCTCGAAGCGATCGGCCTGAAAACGATCGACGAACTGTTCGAAATGGTGCCGGCCGAGCTGCGGCTGGACCGCCCGTTGGACCTTCCTCCGGCCCTCTCGGAAATCGAGTTGACGCAGCACGTCGGCCGGCTGGCGGGCAAAAACGTCGCCGCCGGCCAGCGGGTCTGCTTTCTCGGCGGCGGGAGCTACGACCATTTCATACCGGCGGCGGTCGACGCGCTGGCCTCGCGCGGTGAATACTACACTTCGTACACGCCTTACCAGGCCGAGGCGAGCCAAGGCAATCTGCAGGCGTTTTTCGAATACCAGACGCTGATCACGCGACTGACCGGCATGGACGTCTCGAACGCCAGCCTCTACGACGGCGGCAGCGCCGCGGCCGAAGCGGTGTTGATGTGCCTGGCCGCCACCGGCCGCCGCGGACGCGTTGTCACCGCCGCCAGCGTCCACCCGGAATACCGGCAGATTCTTCACACTTATCTCGACAACCTCGGCGTCGAGCTGGTGACCGTCGCGACTCCGCACGGAACGCTCGCAGCCGACGACCTGCTGTCGGCCGTCAACGACGAGACGGCCTGCGTGCTGGCGCAGCAACCGAATTTCTTTGGCTGTCTGGAAGAAGCCGAGTCGCTGGGCAAGATCGCGCACCAGGCGGGGGCCAGGTTTGTGGTTTCGGCCGACCCGATCAGCCTGGGCATTTTGAAACGGCCGGGCGACTACGGGGCCGACATCGTGGTGGCCGAAGGGCAGTCGCTGGGCAATCCGATGGCTTTTGGAGGGCCGTATCTGGGCATCATGGCCTGCCGCGAAGACCTGGTGCGGCGGATGCCGGGACGCATCACCGGGCAAACGACCGACCGCAACGGCCGCCGCTGCTGGGTGCTGACGCTGCAAACGCGCGAGCAACACATTCGCCGCGAGAAGGCGACGAGCAACATCTGCACCAACCAGGGGCTGTACGCCCTGCGCGCCACGATCTATCTGTCGCTGATGGGTCCGCAGGGGCTGCGCGAGGTGGCCGAGCTTTGCTTGCAAAAGAGTCGCTACGCACGTGATCGGCTGACGTCGGGCGGCCGCTTGTCGTTGGCCTTCGACCGGCCCACATTCAAGGAGTTTGTGGTCCGCGACGGCGATCGGCAAGTCGAGCGGCTGATCGACCAGGCCGGCGCGGCCGGATTCTTTGCCGGCATCCCGTTGGCACGTTGGTATCCGGAACTCGCCGAATGCTTTTTGGTGACGGTCACGGAGAAGAGGAGGAAGGAGGAAATCGCGGGACTCGTCGGTGCATTGACGTGACGGCGCGGAGGTAACAATCATGCCGAAGCCGATTTTGGGCCGCTTGCGGCCGAACAGCGTAGAAGAGTTCCGCGCCGCTGCGCTCGTTCGGTACGTCGAAGCAGAGCGACTTGCGAATGCCGGGTACGGCACGGGCGCCATTTATCTCTGGGGCTATGCGGCGGAGATGACTCTCAAGGCCGCATACTTTTCACTCGTCGGGTTCGGCCTGCGGCAATCGATCGGTATCGCAGATTTGCGAGTCGCGGTCGAAAGAACGGCTCCGGCAGTCGGTCTGCAATGGCCGGCAGCCGGAAAACTGCACAAGGTGGAGTATTGGGCCCGCTTGCTCGCAGCTGATCGGCGAAGTTATGGAGCCAGCTATGCTGATCCCCAATTCGAGCAATCTATGATTTCTCGAGCGCGATGCGTCTATGATCGCTGGCGGGAGACTTTGCGGTATCATAAGAATCGGGCCTACGAACACGAGGTCCGTCAGGTTTATGCCGCGACACGCTGGCTGTTGGATCACTCGTTAGTTTTATAGCTCTCTCCCGATCGAAGTGTGCGCATGCCGAGAAAAATAAGTAATCCCTCTCCTCGAAAACCAGCCTCCGATGAACTCATCACGGCGTTGATCGCAGAACTGCGGGAGCCTCGTGAGATCGGTCAGCCGATGATCCTGGAACGCCACATGGAGCTGGCCGACGCGGTACATGTCTATGTTATTTGGGACCGTTTCGCCGACATTCCCGGCGACCAGCGCGTGGCGACCATCCTCCGGGCCTACGAGCAATGCATGGGCGAGGAGTTCCGCAAACGGATCACGCTGGCAACCGGTGCGACGGTGCCCGAAGCGGGCGATCTTGAACTGCTGCCGTTCGAGGTCGTCTCCGCGCTGCGAAAGCCTGACCCCAACCTCGTCGATGGCTGTCGCGAAGCGATGCTCGCGGAAGGCGCATCCGTTCTTCGCAACCCAGAGCGCCCCGAGCTGCGATTTGAGACGCTGGACGACGCGACGGCGGCCATCGAGCGGCTAGAGCAACGAGTACCCGGCACTCGCTGGGTCGTCGTACAAGCCGTCACCCACGACTATTCTACGTAGAGCAAGCCATGCGTAACACACAAGCCATCCGCCCGCTCACCGAACTCTCCAGACCCGGCCGCCGCGCGGCATTGCTGCCCAAGTGCGACGTGCCGCAGCGGCCGCTCGAAGAACTGCTGCCGCGCGAAGCAATCGCTCCCTCGCCGCCGGCCTTGCCGGAACTATCGGAGCCGGATGTGGTGCGGCACTTCACGAACCTGTCGACGTTGAACATGTCGGTCGACACGCACTTCTATCCGCTCGGTTCGTGTACGATGAAGTACAACCCCAAACGCAACGAGCGGCTCGCCTCATTGCCGGGTCTGGCCGATCTGCACCCTTATCAGCCTGAATCGACGCTGCAAGGGCTGCTCGAACTGTTATGGCAACTACAGGAGATGCTGGCCGAGATCGGCGGGCTGCACGCGGTCTCGCTGCAACCGGCGGCCGGCGCTCACGGCGAGCTGACCTGCCTGCTGATGGCCCGTGCCCATTTTCGCCGCCTGGCTCAGCCGCGCACCAAAGTGTTGGCGCCCGACAGCGCTCATGGCACCAACCCGGCCAGCGCCACCGTCGCCGGCTTCGACTATGTGACCGTCAAGAGCACCTCGCGCGGCTTCGTCGATCTCGAAGACCTGCGCGCCAAGCTCGACGATCGCGTGGCCGTGTTCATGATTACGAATCCCAACACGTTGGGAATGTTCGACCGCCAGATCCGCCAGATCGCCGATCTGGTGCATGAAGCCGGCGGGCTGGTCTATCTCGACGGCGCGAACATGAACGCCATTCTGGGCATCAGCCGGCCGGGCGATTTCGGTGCCGACATGATGCACTACAATCCGCACAAGACCTTCAGCGGCCCGCACGGCGGCGGCGGACCCGGCGCGGGGCCGATCGCCGTGCGCGAAATACTGGAGCCGTATTTGCCTGTGCCGGTGGTGGAACGTGCGGAGACCGGCTATCGCCTGGCCTACGACCGGCCGCACACCATCGGCCGCGTGCGCAGCTTTTTCGGCAACGTGGGCGTGCTGATTCGGGCGTATTGCTACATCCGCACGCACGGCCCCGACGGCCTGCGGCGCGTGAGCGAGAACGCGGTGCTCAACGCCAACTATCTGCTCAGCCGCCTGAAGCACCGCTTTCCGGTGCCGCAGGGCGAGCGTTGCATGCACGAGTTCGTGGCCTCGGCGGCCAAATTGAAGGCCGAACGCGACATTTCGGCGATGGATCTGGCCAAGCGGCTGTTGGACTACGGTTTTCATGCTCCCACGGTCTATTTTCCGCCCATTGTGCGCGAAGCGATGATGATCGAGCCGACGGAGACGGAGAGCAAGGAGACCCTCGACGCCTTTGCCGACGCACTGCTGAAGATCGCCGATGAATCGCCTGAGCTGCTGCACGCCGCCCCGCACTCGACCGCCGTCAGCCGGCCGGACGAAGTGAAAGCCGCCCGCAGCCCCGTGTTGAACTCCTGAGACTTTGCCATCGAACCGGGCCAAATTGCGGCGAGCGAAAAGAGCATGATCGGGGCGAGCTGGCAGCTCAACGGCTAGAATTGCTTCCTTCGGTTTCCAGGCGTAGAATCGAGTTGGATTTGTATGGCCCGCAAAATGGAGTTGACTGTGAAGCGAGTGCGACTCACCATAGGCTCGAACCCCACCGACCCCATGGACGACTGGCGTTACGCCGCGCGCGTGCGTTACGATCTTTGGGCGCATTCGCCAATAAGGATTGATGAGGAAAGTGAACCTCGCAGGACCAGGCCGCATGGTGCGAATAGACATGCCGATCGAGAAGTCTATTTTGACGTCGGGACCGAGAGCATCGAAGAACTCGACCGCGCTTTACGGGATCTGGGACATGCTGAGCGAGTCAAGATAGCTGTCGTCGAGGAAGGCGAGGCATGCCAGAATTGCGGGAGAATTCAAACCGTGCTGCCGACGATTTGCCCCTCTTGCGGGCACCGCGATATCGATCCCTGCCCGCATTGTGGCGACGAGGTGCCACGACAAGAATACGAAAAGATATCCGGCGATCTCTTCCGGTGCCCGCGTTGCGGCAGCCAAGTTCGCCTGCAACTCAATCCCGACTTGCTAAACGCCAATCTCTCCTTGAACGAGCCCGTCGTCGTCGTGAGCACCGTTGGGGCCTGAGTTACGATGCGAATCGACGACCATGGCCACATTGTCGTCTCTCCGCGGGAAATCTGCGATGCCCTGGACGCACCAGCTCGGCTCATCAATCATTTCCTGATACCGGGAACGATCTCCCAGAGATCGCATGCGTCGTCGAGCACAATGTCCGTCTCGAGTCACTTCCAGTTGAGGACTGCTGTGGCGTGGGCAGACGAATTGACGCATTTATCTATCGCGATTGGTGGAGCCTGTATTCGCGGTGGGAGTTCGATCTGCGCGAATTGAAGCGGGCTATTGCCGGGGGGTTGCAGAGAGGAGGCGACATTCCCCGTCCGTTTGACGCGTGACGGTGAACGACGTGCCGCGAATTCGACCGACGCGCTGTTGAAAATCGCCGAAGAATCGCCTGAGCTGCTGCACGCCGCCCCGCACTCGACCGCCGTCAGCCGGCCGGACGAAGTGAAGGCGGCCCGCAGCCCGGTGTTGAAAGCGGAGTAGCCGCCGCGGCGATTTTTTTTGGAACAATTTCAGCCCGTCGTGCGTCATAGTAACGGGCACACGCGCTGCGAGCGCATCCCTGCCGCCGTATTTGAGGGTCCAAGCCGCAAGCGAGGACGCTTACGCTACGAGTACAGCCATACCAACGCTTTTTTGGAGGCACCGCCATGTTTAACCGTGCGTCACGTCGCTTGTCGAGGCCGTTTTTCATTCTGGGCGCTTTGCTGGCCATGCTGTCGGCCGTGCCCGCCCAGGCCCAGGGGCTGCTCATCAACATCGAGCCGACGCAGCACGTGCGTCTGCCCAGACCCTACGTGGTGGTCGCCCCACGGCCCGTGCCGCCTCCGTCGAGCTACAAAATCCACGAAATCGACGTCCACGTGAAGCTGCTGGAGCAAGTTGCCCGTGTGCAGGTCTCGCAGTCGTTTATGAACACCGGCAGCACGCAAATGGAAGTCTGCTTTATGTTTCCGTTGCCCTACGACGGAGCCATCGACCAGCTCACGCTGCTGGTCGACGGCAAGGAGTTTCCCGCGCGGCTGCTGCCCAAGGACGAGGCCCGCAAAACCTATGCGGAGATCGTCCGCAAGAACCGCGACCCGGCACTGTTGGAATGGGTGGGGACGGGCATGTTCCAGACGAGCGTCTTTCCCGTTCCGCCCGGTGCCGAGCGGAAGGTCACGCTGCGTTATTCCCAGCTTTGCCGCAAAAACCACGGCCTGACCGACTTCCTGTTCCCACTTTCGACGGCCAAGTACACCTCCCACCCGGTCGAAAAGCTGAAGATCGAGGTGGCCATCGAGAGCAAGGGCGAAATCAAGAACGTCTACAGCCCCACACACACGGTCGAGCTGAAACGCGACGCCCATAACGCCACCGTTATTTATAAGAGCGAGAATCTCGTGCCGAGCAGCGATTTTCGGCTGTTGTACGACGTCGAGTCGGGCAAGCTGGGCACGAGCGTGCTCAGCTACAAGCCACAGTCCGGCGAGGACGGTTACTTTCTGCTTTTGACCACACCGGCCATCGAGCGGGCCGGCGAGCAGCCGAAGAAAACCGTGGTGTTCGTCGTCGATCGTTCGGGCAGCATGACCGGCCCGAAGATCGAGCAGGCCAAGGGAGCGTTGAAGTTCGTGCTGAACAACCTTCGCGAGGGCGACCTGTTCAATATCATCGCCTACGATAACGCCGTCGAGTCGTTTCGGCCGGAGCTGCAAAGGTTCAACGACGAAGCGCGTAAGGCGGCATTGGGCTTCGTCGAGGGAATCTACGCCGGCGGCAGCACCAATATCGACGGAGCTTTGGCCGTCGCCCTGGGGGAATTGGCGGATTCGTCGCGGCCCAGCTATGTGCTGTTTTTGACCGATGGTCTGCCGACCGCCGGCGACGTGAATGAGCAGAAGATCGTGGCCAATTCGCAGGCCAACAACCATGTGCGGGCCAGGGTCGTGGCCTTCGGCGTGGGTTACGACGTCAACAGCCGGCTGCTGGACAAGCTGGTGCGGCAGAACTTCGGGCAAAGCGAATACGTGTTGCCCGACGAGAACATCGAGGAGCGCGTCAGCCGCCTCTATCAAAAGATCGAGGCCCCCGTGATGACCGACGTGGCGATCAAGTTCGCGGTCGACGCGCTGCCCACCGAGGCGGGCGAAGCGGTGAACCGGCTCTATCCCAAGCAAGTGGTCGATCTGTTCGCGGGCGAGCAGCTTGTGCTGGTCGGACGTTATAAAAAGCCGGGCACGGCAAAAGTGACCATCACGGGGAATGTGTCGGGGCGGCAGCAAAGTTTCGATTTTCCGGCCGACCTGGTGGCCGAGAGCAAAGACGAGACGTTCGCGTTCATCGAACGGCTGTGGGCCGTGCGCCGCGTGGGCGAGATCATCGACGAGCTCGACCTGAAGGGGAACAACGACGAGCTGGTGAAGGAACTGGTGACCCTCTCGACGCGACACGGTATCTTGACGCCCTATACATCGTTTTTGACCGACGAGACCGTGCAATTGCAAGCGCTCATGCAGAACGCGTCGACGGCCGGTGATCGACTCAGCCTGCTCCGCGAAACGCAGGGCGCCGGCGCGTTCCGTCAGCGCGCGATCAAGGGCGGCTTGCAACGGGCGGAAAACGCCGATAGTGCCCGGCGACTCAACGAACGGGCGGCGGAGTTCCGCTACGGCGGCGCGAGTCTTTCCAGCGCGGCGGGCCCGGCGTCGGGTGGACGCGCCGGCCTGGCCAAACTGCCGGTTGGTGCTCCGGTGGCCGCTGGCAAACCGGCGGCCGGCCAGCCCGAACTGGTGCGCAACATCGGCAACAAGGCGTTTTATCGCCGTGGCAAGCGTTGGGTCGATGGCACGGTGACGGACGAGCAAGACAAGAACGCCCGGCGCGTGGCCCAGTTCAGCGAGGAATATTTCAAGCTGGCCGACCGATATGGCCGCAAGCTGTCGCAATATCTGGTGTTCGACGAAGCGGTGTTGCTCGAGCTCGACGGTGCGGCCTATCTCATCGAGCCGGTCGACTAATCCCGGCGCGCCGGGACTTGCTCCGCAAGCGGAACGGTGGATGCACCCTACAGATACATCCCCAAGAACCCGCCACGGCCCTCGGTCTCGGCCTGCAGCCGGTCGATGCGCTGCCGCGTTTGCTCGAGATCGCCGGCAGCGATGTAGCGATCGAACTCGACCGCCACGCTGTGCGGCACCGTCTCCTTGAACCACTCGACAATGGGCTCCGTCAGCCAATCGCACGTCTCCCGGACCAATTCAACCTCAAGGTAGCACCGCTCGGTCTGCTGGTCGGTCTCTTCGGTCACGACGGTCCCTTCGAAGCGAAATTCGAGCGTGCCCAATTCGGCACGGTTCGTCAGGTGGAAGGTACAGGAGGCGTTGTACAGATAATAGGTATTGTGGGAGCCGTGGGCTTCAATCGCCTTGAGCACCCTTTCGCACCGTGCCCGAAAGCCCGGCGAGGCGTCGATCGGCACGTCCAACCGGCCCACCGACCGCAAGGGCAGGCAATCGAAGATGATCTCCACATAGCGATTCATGGTCTCGCTCCTTCCGGCACGCGGGCCTGACGATTCTCTCCAGAAAGTGGACTGGCCGGTTGCCGCCAGGCCAGCGTGATCCAGCCGTGTTCCGCCCTAAGTTCCACCAGTTCCAACCGGCCCACACGCGCCCAGTACCCCGGCAAGAGCAGGCCCTGGGAAGCGATCTCCGGCGTAAAAAAGTCGTCGAAACGGTGGCGGACGTAGCTGGCGTCGCGGCTCTGACGCAAGCTCATGCGCCTTTTTCCGTCGGCGACAAAGCCGGCCGGATAGACCTCCAAGTCTCCTTCGCGGACCGCCTTGACGGCCTGATTTTCGCGAGACAGGCGATAGTGGGCCGTCACGTCGAGCGGCGTATCAATAGTCCGCAAGTCCGACGCGAACCGCCGGCCGCGCACGGTGAGCGACGCCCTGCCGCCATCGACACGGAGCACAATCGGCTCGTGGCTGCCGAACGTAATGGCCCAGGGCCCCTTCTGCTCGTCGTATTCAAGTTGCGAGGGTCGCCGTCCAAACAATTCCAGCGACAGCCGATCGAGGTCTGCTTGCCGCAGGGTCTGCCCGGAAAACAGCCCGTCGCCGTAGTTGTTCACCAGCGACTCATGGAGTTGCACCACCAAGGCCGCATCGTCGGGCATCGCCGGCGGCGCCGTGGGGGCTGCCAGTCGTGAGTCGCCGTCGTGAAGCGCCAGCAGTCGGAATTGGCCGGCCGTGCTGGCCATCCGCAACTGTCGCGGCCATTGTCCAAGGCGCACCAACGGGTTGCGCAGCTTGTTCATGAAATCGGCATGTGCCCGGCCAAGCTGGGCATTGGCCTCGGCGTCGAGCCGGGCGTTCAATTGCCGTTCGGCATGTCGCGCGGCGACCCGCTCGGCCGCTCGCTTTTGCTGGGCCACCCGCTTGCTAGCCACCCGCCGCACCACTCGGTCCATCAGACCGTGCTTGTTGGAGCCGATGCCGCGTATCTGGCTGCGGGCGTCGGCCTGCGAAGCCGCAGTCCATACATGAAAACCGCTTGCGTCGAGGTAAAAACGCTTCGTACCCTTCAACTGCGTCGTACTGCTGCTGTAGATCCGTGCCGGCCCATTGTATCCGACGGTTTGGGCGCGGTTCGTGGCGACAATGCTCGTCTCGAACAAAGCACGCCGCTCGTCGGGCAGCAGCCGCGTGCGTGCCCAACCGACCGTCCGCCCGGAACCAAGAATCTGCGTGCCCAGAATCGCGTCTCGCACGGGTTGAGGCTGAACGTCGTTGATCGCCCGCAGACTGCCGCTGGAGACCATTTCTTCAGAGAGACGCACCTGCAGATTCGGATGCGACAGGCGCCGGCGGACTTGGGCCACGACCTCACGACATTGACCATGCTCATGGAGCCAAGCCACGCTGTCGCTAATCGCCGCAACCTCTTGGGCTGTCGGCGGATCGGACATTTCCGCCAGCCGAACGGCAAGCCGCTCGAGCTGTTCGTCGAGTTCTGCCGAGCTGACTTGCTCCACCTGTTCGCGGACCAGCCGGAGATAACGCTGAAGGCTGGCGGCCACGTTCTGGAAAACGGGTAGCTCAAGCCCGGCGTGGTTGGCCCGAAACCTCGCTAAGACACCGTTCAGCGATGCGCCATCGCCGCCGTTGCGCTTTAGTGCGGTCAAAAGATCGGGGAACAGCAGGTATCGCTTCCAGGCCGCGCCATTTTTCCCGCCCGCAGTTAGGTAGACCTCAAGCCGCGCGACTGCCTGGGCCAACTGTTTCCTGGCGGCTTCCACCTCATCGCCGCTGACGGAGGCGACGTCCCCTTTGTGCTCGCGGCACAGCTCGGCCAGTTCCCGACTCCGAGAATCTTGGGCCGCAGCCGGGGCCGCTGCCAACGCAAAACCCATTACCAGGCAGAGAGTTAGGACATAGAACGGCGCATCGATCGAAGGCAGCCGCGCGTTGCTCGAACCGTCCAACGACTTGGACATAGGGCGTTCATCCTCAACCAAAACGGCCCGATCAGGGTAAAAGCTGGCATTCATACCACGCCGAGGCAGGAAATTCCAGCCTCCCCACCAGAAACCCTGATCGGGGCGGTTGAACTTCGCTAGCTTACCTGTTAAACCCATACCTTTCTGCCGGTGAGCTCGACGCATTCGTCAAATTTGACATACGCCCAGCTTACTGGGAAGGACTTCGATGACTCCCGCATGGCACTTTCGCCTCCCGTCGACGCTCAACGTCGGCAGGCGGTGGCGACGCTGGGGTCTCACTGCCACGGATTTGGCCACAGCAACCTGGTGTTGCAACCGTCGGTTCATCGAGAAGTCGGCAGACACGGAAAACTGCCGGTCGAATCGACGGTGGAACTGTCCTTTGTATCAGGGACCGCCGTGCAGGGAAGCCGGGTTAAGAATTAGCCCCGGTCGATTAGCCCCGAGGAGGTGCTTATGTCACGCACTGTTTTGTTGTTTTTGGTCTGTCACTTTTTTGTCATCGCCGGTGATGGCAAGGCTTGGGCGGCCGACGAGGCCGCGCCTGTTTCGGCCGATGTCGAGATCGACTGGCATCACGATTACGGCGATGCCATGCGGGCCGCCCGCGCCGAGGGCAAAATGATGTTCGTCTGGTTCCAAGGCAAGACGCGGAACCAACTTAGCGAAAGGTTCGAGGCCGTCTCGCTCCGTGATCGCAAGGTCCGCAGCCTGCTGGACCGCTTTGTGAGCGTCAAGCTGCCGCAAGACGCCACGATCACCGTCGATGGCGAGCCGGTTCGTCTACTCGAACACGCCGCCTTTCAAGAAATGAACGGCGGGCCGGGTATCGCTATCATCGACTTCGAAAATCGCGAAACCGAGCACTACGGCTATGTTGTCACGACGCTGCCGTTTACGCCGGGCAAGTTCTATCAGTTCCGGCCCGAGCACCTGGCCGTGGTGCTGGATCTGCCGCCCGGAACGCTGACCCAGCGGACCTTGGTCTTTGCGGTGCGGATTCATCCCGAAAAGCCGGCCAGCACCCGCGGAACCATCGATCCGACGCTGGTGTCGGCGGCAAAGCAACATTCGACCTACCAGGCGCGGATTCGCCTGCAAGGCCATCACCATTGGGGAGAGCGGTTTCCGCGCCTTGCCCGGCTGCTGGGACTGAATCCCCAAGAGATCGTGGCCGAAAGTTGGCCGCAGGAAAGCCTGGTCGACGCCGCCGTCGACGTGGTCGATAGCTGGCATCACTCGTCGGGCCATTGGCAGGCAGTCTATTCCAACCAAAGACGCTTCGGTTATGACATGAAAAAGGGGAGCAACGGAATCTGGTATGCCACCGGATTATTCGGCAGCACCCATTGATCTGGCACCGTTCAGCGCCGCCCCCTGCGGGAAGTTGCTTGCCAAGCGCTTCCGGCTGGGGGCTTTTTTTCGTTTATACCGATTGAAAGTCGCCTTTTTACAACAGCCACGTTGAGTTTCTTCGCCACGTTGCCCAAATGCGTGTTACGGTTCTGTACGTGGCGGATGAATCGGTATCTCACGACCGGAGTCAAACGGAGCATGGACGGGCGGGACGTAAAGCGCGGCGGCGGTCGCGGGCCGAAAAGGCCGTTGTCGGCCCGCGCGCTGGTTCCCGGTCGCCGTCCGGCCACGGTCGCCGGCGCTTTTGTTTGCCTGGCATGGCCGCTGTTCCTCGCTGGCTGTGCCTCCGGCCGACTGCCGATGGTCGATCCCAGCGGAGAGCGGCTGTTTGTCGCCGGCCCCGTCAATCGGCAGCCGGAACCCAGGCCGCCGCGCGCGCACGACCTGGTGCGGGTCGAGCTGACGCCCTCGAAGGTCGTCGCTCCCGTCGGTTGCGAGGTGGTCATGATCGCCGGCGTGTGCGGGGCCGACGGCTACCTGCGGGCACGCGAAGGCGTCGAATGGATGTTGTCGCCGGGCGGTGTCGGCGAGTTCGTCACGGTCGGCCGCCGGTCGCCGCTCGATTGGCTGACTTCGTTCGATTCGGGGCCGCGCAAGGTCACGAATACCTACGCCCTCGGCACCACGTCGTCGAGCTATCTATGCTTAAACCGAGGCACGCCCACCGCTGACGACGACTTGCCCGTGGAGCGCGGGCAGGCCTGGACCGCGATTACGTCGCCCGTCGAAGGCGTGAGCTATGTGACCGCCTACGCACCGGGCGTCAAGGCCTGGGATTCTCACCGGCAGACGGCGAAGATCTATTGGATCGACGCGGAATTCGCCTACCCGCCGCCCGCGATCGGTCCCGCGGGCACGCGGCACACGCTTACCACCACGGTCACGCGCCACAGCACGCACGCGCCGTTCGAGGGCTGGCGGGTCCGCTATGAAATCACAGGAGGCCCTCCAGCCGGCTTCGCGCCCAATGGCGGGTCGATCATCGAAGTGCCCACCAACGAGCTCGGGCAGGCAAGCGCGGAAATCTACCAACTCGAAGCAACGCCCGGCACGAACACCGTAGCCATCCAGGTTGTTCGTCCGGCGGACGCACATGGCGAGGAGTTTACCGTCGGTCAAGGCACGACCCTGATGACGTGGAGCGCTGCGGCGACCGCGATCCGCACCACCGAGCCCGCACAAGCTCCGGCCGGGGTCCGGGTAACCACCACGGGACCGGCGCAAGTTACCGTCGGACAAGACGCCCTGTTCCGCGCGGAGATTATGAACACGGGCGCGTCGCCGTTGGCGGGCCTGGTGATCGTCGACCGCTACGACGCCGGACTGCAGCATGCCAGCCGGCCCGGCGCGACGGACCGCGCCATGGAACGCGATCTGGGCGCATTGGCTCCGGGAGAAACGCGGACGATTGACGTGACCTTCCGCGTGGTGCGAGCGGGCCGGCAGTGCAACACCATTGACGTGTACCGAGCGGCCGACCTCCTGGGCAGCGGCAAAGCATGCCTCACCGCGGTCGCCCCCGCTGCCGCGACTACCGCGGGTCGGCCGAAGCTCTCGATTACCAAGAGCGGCCCTCAGCGGCAGCAGCAAGGCAGCCTGGCCATTTTCGATATCGCGATTACCAACAGCGGCACGGCGGCCGCCACGAACTTGACCGTCACCGATCACGCCGAGACGCCTTTGAACCCGACCAGGGCCAGTCACGACCCGAAACAGGATGCCGACGGCGACCTGTTCTGGAAAGTCGCCCGACTCGATGTGGGCCAAACGATTCGCTTTCGGGTGGAATGCCAGTGCCTGGAGCCGGTCGACAATGCCTGCAACCGCGTGACCGCCACGTCGCAGGAAGGCGTCAGCGAGACCGCTGAATCGTGTCTGGAAATCACGGCTGCGGCGCCCGGCCTGAAGGTGTCGATCGCCGACGAGGGCGACCCGGTGTCGATCGGCAAGCAGACGGCCTATCACATCACCGTGATGAACAGCGGCGCGGCACCCGAAAAAGAGGTGGGCGTGACCGTGACCGTGCCCGAAATGACCTCGCTGGTCGCAGCCGGCATCAAAGGCCCCTCGACGTCCGAGACGATCGGCAGAACCGTGAATTTTGCCCCGGTGGCCTCGCTGGCTCCCGGCCAGAAGCTGGAGTTTACGGTGCCGGTGCAAGTCAAAGCCGCCGGCAACGGCGCGGCACTCGTCGATGTGACCAGCCAAGGCCGGGCCGCGCCCGTCAGCGACCAGGCCACCACGACGTTCATCAAATAGCACGAGGTCGTTGATCGTGCGTAGCTGGCCTTCCAGCCCGCAAACTTCCGTCGCGAGTTGGCCATCTTCGAAACTTCGCCAGTTGCGCGACTTCGTTGGCGCTCGGGGCTTTTCGGCTGGCCGACACCTTGGCCGGGCCGCCTGCCTTCTTACGAAGTCAGCTACGGAGTTGCGCATCTTCGCGGTCGTGGTGCGTTAGCCATACTGGCGGGGGGATCCGGTGCAACGTTGCACCCGATCGAGCGGCGAGTAGTTTCATCTGACGGACGGGCTGCGGGCGGCTATAATGCAACTCGTGGCAAATCGTTACGACATAATGAATCCCATCACCGAACACCGCCTGACCATCAATCGCCGCGAGTTCTTCTCGCGCGGCGTCTCGACCATCGGCACCGCTGCCCTGGCTTCGCTCTTGACGCGCGACGGCCTTGCTTCGGCCGGCTCGCCCGCCGGCGCTCTTCCGGGCCTGCCCCATTTCGCCGCCAAAGCGAAACGGGTGATCTACCTGTTTCAAAACGGCGGCCCCACGCACGTCGAGCTGTTTGATTACAAGCCGAAGCTCAAAGAAATGCACGGGCAGCCGATACCCGACGCTTACATTGCCGGCAAGCGGTTCAGCACCATGACGGGTTCGCCGCAGGGAAAGGTGATGCTGGCTCCGGTCGAGCCGTTCGCCCAGCACGGCGAAAGCGGGGCCTGGGTGAGCAGTTTCTTGCCGCAGACGGCGGCCATCGCCGACGACCTGTGCTTCATCAAGAGCATGCACACCGACGCGGTCAACCACGCGCCGGCGATCAGTTTTTTCTTAAGCGGCGCGCAGTTGCCCGGCCGGCCGACGATGGGCGCCTGGCTCACCTATGGGCTGGGCAGCGACACGCAGGACTTGCCCGCTTTCGTGGTGATGACCTCGGTCAGCAAAGGCACGACGTGCGGGCAGATTTTTTACGACTTTTATTGGAGCTCGGGCTTTTTGCCGTCGCGGTTTCAAGGCGTGAAGTTCCGCGGCAGCGGCGAACCGGTGTTGTATCTCTCCGATCCCGACGGCATGAGCCGCCCCATGCGCCGCGGCCTGCTCGACGATCTGGCGAAGCTCAACGAGCTGAAATTGCGCGAATTCGGCGATCCGGAAATTGCCACGCGGATCGCCCAATACGAAATGGCCTATCGCATGCAGACGAGCGTGCCGGAGCTGACCGACTTTTCCGACGAGCCGGCGCACGTGCTCGCGATGTACGGAGCGGACGTGAAGCAGCAGGGCACGTATGCCTACAACTGTCTGATGGCCCGGCGGTTGGTGGAGCGCGGCGTGCGGTTCGTGCAGCTCATGCATGCAGGTTGGGACCAGCACGGCAGCATCACCACCGAGCTTTACAATCAGTGTCGCGACACCGACCAGCCCTCGGCGGCGCTGGTCGCCGATCTCAAGCAGCGCGGCCTGCTCGACGACACGCTGGTGATCTGGGGCGGCGAGTTCGGCCGCACGCCGTTTTTGCAGGGCAACATCGCCGACCGTCCCAAATGGGGCCGCGACCACCACCCTTATGCCTTCACCGTCTGGATGGCCGGGGGCGGCGTGCGGCCGGGAATCAGCTACGGCGCGTCGGACGATCTGGCGATGAACGCCATCGAGAATCCCGTACACGTCCACGATTTTCAGGCCACCGTGCTGAACTTGCTGGGCATCGACCACGAGCGGCTCACATATCGCTTTCAGGGGCGTGATTTCCGCCTCACCGACGTGCATGGCGAGGTCGTAGACGACATCCTGTTGTGAAGGCAATGAGGCATTTTCGGTGGCTGGGGCAGAGCTTGGCCAGATAGCGGCTGGCGCCCATCAACGGCGTGGCGGCCAAGAGATGCCCCGGTTGGACGCACCGGGGCATCGTCTGGCCGCCGAGATGAACGAAGTGCCAGCGTCCACCCGGCCAGACTCTGCCCCAGCCACCGCCAATGTCTCACCCTCGGCCGCGTAAAGTATAGAGGTCTATCTACCGCCTGATCCGCCTTGACCCTGTCGGCGCCCGTTTCTATACTCCCCGGCCCAATGGCGTTGCCGGCAGCCGCGTCGAGAATCTGCGCGGGCGTCTGAGTGGAACGTTTGGCCTACCGAACTCGGTTCAGGGAGAAACCGCATGGATCGCGAATCGACCGCCGCACCCGTAAGAAAATTGCGCGGGCGGCTGCTCTCGTTGGTCGGCGTGCTGACGACGGTCGGCATCGCCTTGCTGATTCGCCACGGCTGGCCGGCGCCGGCCGCCAAGGCCGAGTTGCCTTTCAAGCGGACCGCGGCCAAAAGCACTCCCAAAAAGAAACCCAAGAGCGAAGTCGAACCCGAGGCCCCGCCGGCCGAATTGCCGCTGCCGGAGAACCTCACGGTCATGGCCATCGTCAACGGCGAACGCATCGAGCGGCCGGAACTGGCCCGTGAGTGCCTGCGGCACTATGGCGAAGACGTGCTGGAAACGATCATCAATAAACGGCTGATCGCCGCCGAATGCCAGCGGCGCAATATCCCCGTGACCAACCAAGAAGTCAAAGAGGAAATGGACCGCATGGCGGCGCGGTTCGGACTGGCAACCGAGCAGCTTCTCAAAATGCTCAAGGAAGAACGCCACATCACTTCGCAGCAATATGCCAAGGAGATTCTTTGGCCCACCGTCGCGCTGCGAAAACTGGCCAACGACCGGCTGAAGGTCACCGAAAAGGATTTTCAAGAAGCCTACGACATGCTCTATGGGCCGGCGATCCAGACCCGGCTGATTGCCTGCGCCACGCTGGCCGACGCCGAACGGATCCGCGCGCTGGCGGTCGCCAATCCCGATGATTTCGGCAACCTGGCCAAACAGTACTCCATCGACACCGTCAGCGCAAGCTCGAAGGGGTTGATCCAACCGATCCATCACCATCAGGGCGATAAGAACATCGAGCGCGTGGCGTTCGGCCTGAAGGAGGGCGCGATTTCGGAAGTCGTCGCCGTGGGCGACCAGTTCGTGCTGCTGAAGTGCGAGGCCCACCTCGCCCCGCAACGGGTCGACCGCGCGAAAGTGCAGAAGGTCTTGGAAGAAAGCATCCGCGACAAGAAGCTCCGCCTGCAGGCCGAAAGCATCTTCAAGCAACTGCAAGACAACGCCCAGGTCGAGAACGTCTTCAACGACCCCGTCCGCAGCAAACAGCATCCGGGCATCGCCGCCATCGTCAACGGCGAGAGCATCACGGTCCGCGACGTGGCCGAAGAGTGCATCGAGCGGCACGGCATCGAAATGCTGGAAGGGCTGATCAGCAAGCACATTCTGACGCAGGCCCTGAAGCGCCGCAAAATCAAGATCACCGAGGCCGACCTGCAGGAAGAGATTGCGCGCATCGCCGTCGGCATGGGCAAGACCACCAAGGACGACAAACCCGACGTTCGGGCCTGGCTCAAAGACGTGGTCGAGCACCAGAAAATGTCGGTCGAAATCTATCGCGACGACGTGGTCTGGCCCTCCGTCGCCCTGCGCAAGCTGGCGGGCGACAAGACCGAGATCACCAAAGAAGACCTGCAAAAGAGCTTCGAGGCCAACTACGGCCCGCGCGTGCGTTGCCGGGCCATCGTGCTGAACAATCAGCGCCGCGCTCAGGCGGTGTGGGAACTGGCACGAAAGAACCCCACGCTGGAGAACTTCGCCGACCTGGCCAGGCAGTATACGATCGAGCCGGGCGGCAAAGTGAACGACGGCGAGGTCCCCCCCATTCAACGCTACGGCACCGAACCGCTGTTGGAGCAAGAGGCGTTTTCGCTGAAGAAAGGCGAGGTTTCCGGCATTGTGCAGGTGGGCGACAAGTGGGTGATCTTGTTTTGCGAAGGTTTCACCAAGCCGGTGGGCGTCAAGTTCAAGGACGTCGAGAAGCTGATGTACGGCGACATCCGCGACAAAAAAATCCGGGTGGCGATGGTCCAGCAGTACACCAAGCTGCAAGACGACGCCCGGATCGAGAACTTTCTGGCCGGCAAGGTGCAAGGGGGAGCGAAGGCCAAGCAGGCCGGCGATTCGCTGTTGAACGTTCCGGAGGGAACGCTGCTGGCGCCGGACAACCCCGAGCCGCCCCCCAAGAGCGCCAGCAAGCCGAAGCCCTCGCGGCCTGAAGTGCGATAGCCATTATTTCACGCTGCCGAGAATGAGACGTTGGCGGTGGCTGGGGCAGAGCCTGGCCAAGTGGGGGCCGGCACTTCGTTCAGCTCGGCGGCCAGGCGATGCCCCGGTGGGACGCACCGGGGCATCGCTTGGCCGCCACGCTGTTGATGGGCGCCAACTGCCATCCGGCCAAGCTCTGCCCCAGCCACCGCTTTTACTCGCGGCAACACGTCTCATTCTCGGCCGCGTGAAGTTATTTCCAAGCGAACTCGCCCGCGCTGGCGCTGGGCAAGTGACTGACGCCCATCAAGTGCTTGTCGACGGCACGCGCGGCCTCGCGGCCCTCGTGAATGGCCCACACCACCAGCGACTGGCCGCGGCGCATGTCGCCCGCGGCAAACACGCAGGGCACGCTGGTCATATAGTTGTCGTCACACTTCACGTTGCCCCGCGGGTCAAGCTCCAGGCCAAGCTCTTCGATGGCCCCGCGCCGCTCGGGCCCGACAAAGCCCATCGCCAACAGCGCCAACTGGCAAGGCCACTCCTTCGTCGTGCCGGCGACCTCGCGGGAGGCATGCCGGCCTTGCTCGTCCTGGTACCACTCGATGGTCACGGTCACCAGCCCCTTGACATTCCCCTGCTCGTCGCCGCGGAACTCCTTGGTGAGAATGCTCCAGCGACGGTCGCAGCCTTCCTCATGCGATGAGCTGGTGCGCAACATCATCGGCCAGTAAGGCCAGGGCGAGGCGATCGGCCGCTCGTTACGGCGGGGAAAATAACCCAGGTCGGGCGGCTGCGGCAAAAGCTCGAACTGCGTCACGCTCCGCGCACCATGGCGGTTCGAGGTGCCAGTGCAGTCGCTGCCGGTGTCGCCGCCGCCGATGATGATCACGTCCTTGCCGGTCGCCGTCAGCGAAACCTCCGGCGGAATCGTGTCGCCCTGGTTGCGTTTGTTCTGCTGGGGCAAAAACTCCATGGCGTAGTGAACCCCCTTCAGATCGCGGCCGGGGATCGGAAAGTCGCGGGGCTGCGTGGCGCCGCCGGTGAGCAAAATGGCGTCGTAGTTTTCGCGCAGCTCCGCGACGGGCACGTCGACGCCGACGTTGGCGTTGCAGCGGAACTCGACGCCCTCGGCCTCCATCTGTCGGATGCGCCGCCAGACGCGCGATTTTTCGAGCTTGAAATCGGGAATGCCGTACATCAACAGTCCGCCCGGCCGGTCGGCGCGCTCGAAGAGCGTCACCTGATGGCCGGCCCGGTTGAGCTGCTGCGAAGCCGCCAGGCCGGCGGGGCCGGAGCCGACCACGGCCACCTTTTTGCCGGTGCGCGTGAGCGGCGGCTCGGGCGTGATCCAACCTTCGTCGAAGCCGCGGTCGGCGATCGACATCTCGATTTCCTTGATGGCCACCGGGTCTTCGTTGATGCCCAGCACGCAAGCGGCTTCGCACGGCGCCGGACAGACGCGGCCCGTGAACTCCGGAAAGTTGTTCGTGGCGTGCAGGCGGTCGAGCGCTTCGCGCCATTGGTCGCGATAGACCAGGTCGTTGAAGTCGGGAATGATGTTGCCCAACGGACAGCCGGTATGGCAGAACGGCACGCCGCAGTCCATGCAGCGCGCGCCCTGCTGCCGCAGCTCGTCGGCCGGCAAGACCTTGAGGAACTCGTTGTAGTGCTTCAGCCGCTCGGCGACCGACTCGTTGTCGTGATGCTTTCGCGGATAGCGCATGAACCCCCGAACGTCACCCACGTGTTACCTCCCGCCTTTTCTTACATTCATTCTTTTGGATCGTCTGCTAGTCATCGTCGGTTTTTCGGCGAAGCCAGTAACTCGGATGCCGCTTCGCATGGGCAATTGCCAACACGACGAATTCGGTGTCAATGCGCTCATAAACAACGCTGTATGGAAAACGCTTGACGTTATGCTGTCGAATCTCGCGTTTCGTGCGAGGCTTTTGGATTCTTGCAAACCTGAACGGATCTCTTTCAATCGCCCTTAGTGCCAACGCGACCGCGTCCAGGAATTCCGCACCTAACCCCTCTTGCTGCTCTTCGTAGTGGTTCGCCGCTGCCTTAGATTCCGCCTCCGCTTCGGTCAGGAATCGCAGCTTCACTTTGATTGCCTCCGTGGAAGTTGCTTTCGGATGTCGTCTAATGCCTCTCGCCAGTCGCGAGCCGTATAATCGCCGCGATGTACAGCATCGCTACGCGATATGATTTCCTCCGCCCACGCATCTTCAGCGTCAGGATCCTCCGGTTCAAGACTGTGCAGTAGCTGCGTCGCCATTGCGGCGCGTTGTTGTTCTGGCAGTGCCAGCGCCTGAGTCAACAAGTCATCGACTGTACTCATTGTTTTTCTTCCTTTTAGGGTGCGTTACTCGGTGACTGCTATCAGTGACTCGTGTGGGCGGCCCATTTCACGCCGGCGCTGACCGTTAACCTTCGGTTAAACAATCGACATTATCCTCCCGCCGCCGCCAGCATGCCCACCGGCTCGCCGCGGTGCGCTTCGACCGCGTTTTGCTTCTTGATTTCCGCCAAGGCCCGCTTGTAGTCCTTCGGCATCACCTTGACGAACTTATGCACTAGCCGCGGCCAGTTGTCGAGCACGTAACGGCCACGGGCACTGTCGGTGTACTCCACGTGCTTGCGAATCAGGTCGTGTACCGTTTGCTTGTCTTCGGCATCGACCAACTCCTCCAGCTCGACCATCTCCTTGTTGACCAGCCGCGGAAAGCTGGCGTGCTCGTCGAGCACGAAGGCGATGCCACCGCTCATGCCGGCCGCAAAGTTGCGGCCCGTCTCGCCCAGGATCACCGCCACGCCGCCCGTCATATACTCGCAGCCGTGGTCGCCGACGCCCTCGACGACGGCCTTAGCACCGCTGTTGCGCACGCAGAACCGCTCGCCGGCGATGCCGTTGAGATACACCTCGCCGCTGGTGGCGCCGTAAAGAACGACGTTGCCGGCAATGATGTTTTCCTCCGGCACCAGGCTGCTGTCGCGCGGCGGATAAACGATCACCTTGCCGCCCGACAGGCCCTTGCCGCAATAGTCGTTCACGTCGCCCTCGACGCGCACGGTCACGCCGGACACGCCGAAGGCCATCAGGCTTTGCCCCGCCGTGCCGCGGAAGTTGAGTTGAATCGTATCTTCCGGCAGACCCCGGCTGCCGTAGCGCTTCGTGATTTCGCTGGAAAGGATGGTGCCCACCGTGCGGTTGACGTTGCGGACCGGAAGCTCATGCACCACCGGCTCGCCGTTTTCCAGGGCCGGCTGGCAAAGCGGCAGCAGCGTCGTCATGTCGAGCGACTTGGCAATGCCGTGGTCCTGGTCCTCGGCGTGATAGGTCTTCACATGATCGGGCACCCGCGGCTTGTAGAGGATGGTGCTGAAGTCGAGGCCACGGGCTTTCCAGTGGTCGATCGCCTTGCGGGTGTTGAGCATATCGACGCGGCCCACCATCTCGTTGATCGTGCGGAAGCCGAGCGAGGCCATGATCTCGCGCAGCCCCTCGGCGATCATGAAGAAGAAGTTGACGGCGTACTCCGGCTTGCCCGCGAATTTTTTGCGGAGTTCGACGTCCTGCGTGGCGATGCCGACCGGGCAGGTGTTCAGATGGCATTTGCGCATCATGATGCAGCCCATTGTCACCAAGGCGGCTGTGGCGATGCCCCACTCCTCGGCGCCGAGCATGCAGGCGATGGCGATGTCGCGCGGCGTGCGCAACTGGCCGTCGGTCTGCACCACGATGCGGCTGCGCAGGTTGTTTTTCACCAGCACCTGATGGGTTTCCGCCAGTCCCAGCTCCCACGGGATGCCGGCGTGCTTGATCGACGTGTAGGGGCTGGCGCCCGTTCCGCCGTCGTGGCCGCTGATAAGCACCACGTCGCTTTTGCCTTTCGACACGCCGGCCGCCACCGTGCCGACGCCGACCTCGGCCACCAGCTTGACGCTGACGCGCGCGTCGCGGTTCGAGTTCTTCAAGTCGTGGATGAGCTGCGCGAGGTCTTCGATCGAATAAATGTCGTGGTGCGGCGGCGGCGAAATCAGGCCCACGCCCGGCGTGCTGTGCCGAATGCGGGCGATCTCCTTGTCGACCTTGTGGCCCGGCAACTGGCCGCCTTCGCCCGGTTTGGCCCCTTGCGCCATCTTGATCTGCAATTCTTGAGCGCTGACGAGATACTCGCTCGTCACGCCGAAGCGGCCGCTGGCCACCTGCTTGATGGCACTGGAGCGGCGGTCGCCGTTGGCGTCGGGCAGGAAGCGCACCGGGTCTTCGCCGCCTTCGCCCGTGTTGCTGCGGCCGCCGATGCGGTTCATGGCGATGGCCAGCGTCTCGTGCGCTTCTTTCGAGATCGAGCCATAGGACATGGCGCCGGTGGCAAACCGCTTGACGATTTCCTTGGCCGGCTCGACCTCATCCAGGGGTATCGGATTGCCGGGCCTGAACTCCAACAGCCCGCGGAGCGTGAGCAACTGCCGCTGTTGATTGTCGATCAACTCGCAATACTTCTTGAAGTCGGCCGGACTGTTGAGCCGCGTGGCGTGCTGCAGCTTGGCGACCACTTCGGGATTGAACATGTGCGCTTCGCCCTTTTTCCGCCATTGATATTGCCCGCCCACGTCGAGCGCGAGGGTGTTGGGCACCTTGGTGCGCGGAAACGCGCTTTCGTGCCAGCGGACCGCTTCTTCGGCGATGGTCTCGATGCCGACGCCCTGGATTCGGCTGGCCGTCCAAGTGAAGTATTCGTCGATCAACTTGCGATTGAGCCCGATCGCTTCGAAAATCTGAGCGCCGCGATAGCTCTGCTGCGTGGAGATGCCCATCTTCGACATGACTTTCAGCAGGCCCTTGCCGGCGGCCTTCACGAAGTTCTTTTCGAGTTTTTCGATGGGCATGTCGGCCGGCAAGCAGCGTTCGCTCTGCATCTGCTCCAGCGTGGCGAACGCCAGATAAGGATTGACGGCGCCGGCGCCGTAGCCGGTGAGCAAAGCGAAATGCTGCACCTCGCGCGCGTCGCCCGTCTCGACGATCAGGCCGCACCGCGTGCGGGTTTCTTCGCGAATCAGATGGTGATGCACTCCGCTGGTCGCCAGCAGCGCGGGAATCGGCACCCGCTCGGCGTCGACGCCACGGTCGGAGAGAATCAGCAGCGTGGCGCCCTCGGCAATGGCCTGCGAGGCTTCCTTTCGCAACTCATGCATGCGGCGCTCCAGCGCGGCGGCGCCCTCGGCGCGCGGGAAAAGCATCGAGAGCGTGCGGGCCTTGTAGCCCGGCCGATCGAGCACCTTGATCGCGGCCAATTCCGCGTTGGTCAGAATCGGCTGCTCCAGCCGCAACAGGCGACACTGACCGGGCGCCTCGGCCAGCAGGTTTCCTTCGGAGCCGACCGTGGTGATCAGCGAGGTGACGATCTCTTCGCGGATGCCGTCCAGCGGTGGGTTCGTCACTTGGGCGAAAAGCTGTTTGAAATAGTTGTAAAGCAACTGCGGCCGGTCGGAGAGTACCGCCAGCGGCGTATCGTTGCCCATCGAGCCGACCGGCTCCTGAGCGTCGATGGCCATCGGCGCCAAAATGATCCGCAGATCCTCCAACGTGTAACCGAACGCACGCTGCAGCGCCAGCAAGCCGCCGTTGAGATGCCCGTTGGTAAAATGGCCGTTGGTCGCCTCGCCGTTCATGGCGGGCGGCTTGGGCAACGAGTCGAGCGTGAGCTGGTTTTCATTGAGCCACTGCCGATAGGGATGCCGCGCGGCCAGCTCGTGCTTGATCTCTTCGTCGGCGATGATCCGGCCCTGCGATGTATCGACCAGAAACATGCGGCCGGGACGCAGGCGTCCCTTCGACTCGATTTCGCACGGCGGGATGTCGAGCACGCCGGCTTCGGAGGCCATGATGACCATGCCGCCCTTGGTGACCCAGTAGCGGCTGGGCCGCAGGCCGTTGCGGTCGAGCACGGCGCCGATCGAAGTGCCGTCGGTGAAGGCCATCGACGCCGGCCCGTCCCATGGCTCCATCAAGCACGCCTGATATTCATAGTAGGCTTTCTTGTCGTCGGTCATGCTCTCGTGGTTGGCCCACGGCTCCGGAATGAGCATCGACATGGCCTGCGGCAGCGACCGGCCGGTGACGACCAGCAGCTCCAGCACGTTGTCGAAAATCGCCGAGTCGCTGGCGCCGGGCGTGCAGACCGGCAGAATCTTCTTCAGATCGTCGCCGTATTTTTCGCTGGCCAGCATGCTGCGCCGGGCGTGCATCCAGTTCACGTTGCCGCGCAGCGTGTTGATCTCGCCGTTGTGGGCCAAAAAGCGGAACGGCTGGGCCAGCTCCCAGGTGGGAAACGTGTTGGTGCTGTAACGCTGATGGACCAGCGCCAGCGCCGACTCGAACCGCTCGTCGGCCAGATCGGGATAGAACGGCTCGACCTGGTCGGCCAGCATCAGTCCCTTATAGACGACAACGCGCGACGACAACGTCGGCACGTAACAGTACTTTTTCTGCGTCAGCTCGCTGGCCCGCACCGCCGACTCGAGCTGCTTGCGAATCACGTACAGCTTCCACTCCAGCATGTCGGCCGGCGTGCCGCTGCCGCGGGCGATGAACACTTGCCGAATCACCGGTTCCACGTCGCGGGCGACGTAACCAATGTGCTCGTTGTCGATCGGCACGTTGCGCCAGCCGAGCAACCGTTGTCCTTCGGCGGCGATGATTTCTTCCAACTTTCGCTCGCACCAGTCCCGTTGGGCGGCATCGGGCGGCAGAAAAACGCAGCCGGCGCCATAGTCGCCCGGTTCCGGCAGCGTGAATCCGTGCTCTCGGCACTTCTCGACGAAAAACCCGTGCGGAACTTGCGTGAGGATTCCGGCGCCGTCGCCCGTCAGCGGGTCGCAGCCGCAGGCGCCGCGGTGCGTCAGATTCACCAGGATCTGCAAGCCCGAACGCACGATCTGATGGCTGCGCTCGCCGTGCATGTTGACCACAAAGCCGACACCGCAGGCGTCGTGCTCGAAAGCCGGATCGTAAAGTCCCTCGCCCTGGGGCAAACCGGGGTTCTGATGATTTGTGGTGGGCTGCATCACTTACCTCCGTCGACCTGCATGGACCAGCTCGGGCCGCGCATCGGCCTCGGCGATCGTTTGTCCGTTGTGGTTCTGGGTAGCTCCGACACTCCGTGACGGAGAAGCCTGGGTAGCTCCGTTCCCGGCGCGCCGGGGTGGCGGAATGTGTGTACCGTTGTCCCCATTTTGCTCGGCGAGAGCGTGGTGACCGTTGCCGCCGTTGATTTGCATGCCGCCAGGCGCGCCCTGCTCTCGACCCTGCCGTTGCAACAACTCGACAAACCGCTTGGCGGTCGTCGACAATTCCTTGCCGCGGCGATGAATGATGCCCAGCGGACGCACCAACTCGTCGGTGTCGAGCGGCACCGCGACAAGCGTGCCCGTCTCGACCTCGCGCGTGACGGTCGGTTCGGGCAGCAGGCCCACGCCGGCGTCGATCTCGATGGCCCGTTTGATGGTCTCGATATTGTCGAACTCCATCACGACTTGCACGGCGGCCGCGTGCAAATTCAGCACGCGATCGATCTCGCGCCGGATGGTCAGGCCGCCGTCGAAGCCGACCATCTTCAGGCCGTCAAGTTCGTTCAGACCGACGCAACGGCGGCTGGCGAGCGGGTGCATGGGGGCCGCGACCAGCACCATCGGCTCCTCGCGCCAGGCGAGCGCCTTGACGGCGCGCGACGATTTGGGGTAGCTCACCAGGCCCAGGTCGGCCAGGTCGTCTTCCACGGCCTGATAAACGCGGTCGGGGTGCAAATACTCCAGCCGCACATTGGCCTTGGGGTGTTGTCCTAAAAACTCCTGCAGGCAGCGGTTCATGTGGTGCAAACCCACCGAATAAATCGACGCCACGCGTACCCGTCCGGCCACTTCCTGGTGCAGCGTGCGTACCCGGTCTTCGACCGCGAAGTAACGCTCGACCACCTCGCGGCAGCCCTCATAATAGACCTCTCCTTCGGGCGTCAGCACAAACGGCCTCTTCGACCGGTCGATCAGCTTAACCCCAAGCCCCTCTTCAAGTTGCTGCACGAGCTGGCTGGCGCCCGATTGCGAAATATCGTTTTCGTCGGCCGCCCGCGAAAAGCTGCGTTGACGCACGACGTCGCAGAAAACTTTCAAACCCTTAAGCTGGACCGCCATTGTCTGAATAACCAAACTAAATGAAGCGTGCGAATACTATCTGGATAGGACATACCAGACTATTTGCTGGCAGTCCCGCCGTCAAGCACCTGAACCGAAACAAAATAAGGCGGGGTGATGCTGGCGGGCAGCGGCGGGAAGTCGAGACCGGCCCATACGACTACGACTAAGCTGGCGCGAAACTCTCCCCAGCCTTCACCGGATAACCCCGCAAGAATTCAAGCGCGGTGATCATCCGCTTGCCCGCCGGCTGCAACTCGTGAATTCGCAGGCCGCCGTCTCCGCTGGCGATGACCAAGTCGTCGCCCGCATGAATGACGGTGCCTGGATTTGCTTCCGATCGTTCACTCACCGACGTGCGGCCAAGAATCAGCCTAAGCGTCTGGCCGCCCGGACGATGCCAAAACGTGTAGGTTCGCGGCCAAGGTTCCAGAGCACGAATCTGATTGCGGATGGCCGTCGCCGAGCGAGACCAATCGATCGCCCCGTCGGTCTTTCGCAGCCGCCGAGCAGGACTGGCTTGCGACGGATCTTGCGGCAAGGCGGTGACTTGGCCGGCAGCCAACTCGTCGATGGCCCTTACGACCAACGGCGCTCCCATTTCGGCCAAACGCCGCTCCAACTCGACCGCCGTCTCGTCGGCTCTGATCGGCGTGCGAGCTTGGGCCAGCGCGGGGCCGGCGTCGACGCGCGGCGTCATGTGGATCACCGTCACGCCGGTTTCGGTGTCGCCGTGATAGAGGGCCCAGTTGATCGGCGCCGCGCCGCGATACTTCGGCAGCAGCGAACCGTGCAGGTTGATGCCGCCCAGCCGGGCCACCGCCAGCGTCGGGGCCGACAGAATCTGCCCGTAATCGGCCACGATGAACAGATCCGGCGGCAGCCGCGCCAGCTCGCTACGGGCTTCGTCGGTATTGATGTTCTCAGGATCGAGAACCGGCGTATTGTGCTCGGCCGCCACGTCGCGTAGATGGCTGGCGGGAGCCTCCGCGTGCCGCATGGATCGCAACGGTTGCGTGATCAGGGCCACGACGTGGTGCCGCGTGCCGAATAGTGCCCGGAACAGCGGCGCCGCGAACGGACCCGTGCCCATCATTACCAGTCGCAACGAAGATTGGCTGTCGGCCGCCATGGCTCAGGTGCGTGATGCTTCCAGTTCGGCCAGGCGAGCGGAAATCTGCTCGTCACTGGGAATTTCGCCCCGTTGACGCCGGCTGGCAAATTCCTCCTCGAATTCGACCAGCTTTTCTCGCACCGCCGCTTCGGCCGTCGACGTCAGCCGGTCGATGAACAGCACGCCGTTCAGATGGTCGGTCTCGTGCTGCACGACGCGGCCAAACAGGTCGTCCAAATCGTACACAATCTCGCGGCCGGCCAGGTCATAGGCATTGACGCGGATGGCCTCCGGTCGCCGCACCTCGGCAAACAGACCCGGCAGACTCAAGCAGCCTTCCTCCTGTTCGGAGCTGCCCTTGGGATGGCTGAGTACCGGGTTGATGAAGACGTGCTCTTCGTCTTTCAAGTCCGGGTCGCTCGACAAATTGACGACGAACAGCCGATAGGGTAAATCGACCTGATTGGCGGCCAGCCCGACACCGCGATGCTCTTTGGAGTACATCAAGTCGAACATCTCGCGCACGAGCGTGCGCAACTCGGCATCGACGAGTTGCAGGGCTTTGGCAGTCCGCCGCAACGTGGGATGGGGATAGTTAATGACGCGAAGCAATGGGAATCCTATGGTTTCGATTGATAAGGAAGTTCATTTTATACGGCAAAGGGCGTGGCGGGCGAGGCCGCGTTGACGCTGAGTCAGATCGGGCCTAAAATTGAGCCGCACGTTCATCGCAATTCCTTATCCGACATTGACTTGTGTACGCAATGTTGCTCAGCCCCCGCCCCCCTGCGACTGTCTCGGCCAGCGCAAGCGAGGACGCTTACGCTACGCAGTTAGTCCGTCCCGGCCCCGCGGCGGCCGTCTCGGCCGACGGGATGCTGGCGTCGCGCCGGTGGCGATTGCAAGTCGCGGCGCCGGCGTGGCTTGTGTCGCTGGTCGTTCATGCCCTGTTGGTCATTCTACTGGGCTACGTCGCCAGCCAGCAGTTGCACGGCACCAACGCCCCGGCCCATGCCGTGCTGATCGCCAGTTATGCGGCTCAACCCGCCGAAGAGGATTATTTCGACGACGAGCTGTCGGTCGAGGTTGCCGGCGGCCAAGAAGCGAAGAGCGACGTTCCCTCGGACTCGCCCGACGAATCGGCCAGCGACGCGGCGGCCGGCGGTCTGAAGGCCATCGCCGATGCTCCGCCGCCGGTTGATTCGAGCGCGGCGCTACCGAGCACCGAGCTGGCCGCGGCCGGTACCGGCGACGCGATGTCGGGCACGACCACCGGCGCGGCAGGGTTCGCCAGCGGTCCGCGTCGGCCGGCCGCCATCCGCGGCAAGTTTGCCCGCACCCACGTTTACGGCGTGCCCGGCGAAGGGAACACGTTCGTCTATGTGTTCGACCGTTCGTCGAGCATGGGTACCGGGGCGGGCAGCCCCATGACATCGGCCAAGCGCGAGCTGTTGGCCAGCCTCGACGACCTTGGCGACGAAAACCGCTTTCAGATCATCTTCTATAACGACAAGCAGACGATCATGGATTTGGGCCGCGGTTTCGCCGGACTCGTGTTTGCCGATCCGCGGTCGAAGACGCTGGCCCGGCGGTTCGTCGAGGGCATCATGGCCGACGGCGCGACGCGGCATTTCGAGGCCCTGCAAAACGCGTTGCGTCTGGGGCCTGACGTGATCTTCTTTCTGACCGACGCCGACGAGCCGGGCCTGAGCGACGTCAGGCTGGCGCAGATTCGCCGCCTCAACAGCGGCCGCACGACGATCAATACCATCGAGTTCGGCGAAGGCGCGCAGCCCAGCCGCGAAAATTTTCTGTCTCGCATTGCCCGCGAGAACGGCGGACAATACGTCTACATCGACATCACCCGCCGCGGCGCACTCGACGCGGCGGCCGCGGGGCGAGACTGATGACACGAGATCGGTCTGAACTTCCTAGGATGGGACACGCTGGCGTTAGCGCGGCACGATTTTGGATTTTGGATTTTGGATTTTGGATTCCGAACAATCCAAAATCCAAAATCCAAAATCCAAAATGGCCCCGGTTCTGCGTCGCACTCCTACTCGCGTTACTTGCACGCCCGGTCTGGGGCGAAGACGTCGTCTACCTCTCCTCGCCGCGTAACCGGCAGGCGCGGACGCGCATCAGCGGCGAAATCGTCGACTACACGGGACGGCAGCTCGTCGTCCGCGTCGCTGAGGGCCGCGAAATCAAGCGGCCCGGCCAGCAGGTGGTGAGCATCGAGAGCGAGTGGCCGCCGGGCAAGGCCGAAGGCGACCGGTTCTTCGACGAACACCAGTTCCAAAGCGCCCGGGAAAAGTACGTCGCGGCGGTCCGCAAGGAGACGCGCCCCTGGGCGCGGCGGATGCTGGTCGCCCGAATCATCGCCTGTTACCGCGAATCGAACCAATTCGACGGCGCCGGCAAGCTCTTCATCGCCCTGGTGCGTGAGGATCCCGACACTCCCTACTTCGACCAGATTCCGCTCATCTGGCTGCCCGGCGATACGGCGGCCGCGCAGGCCCAGTCGGCCGAGGAATGGCTGGCCGACGAAAACCCGGTGGCGGGGCTGCTGGGCGCCAGCCGCCTGCTGGCCACCACCGAGCGTGCCCGGTCGCTCGACCGTCTCACGCGACTGATGTTGGAAAAGGACGCCCGCGTCGCCTCCTTGGCCGAGGCCCAGGAGTGGCGGGCGACGATTCCGACGGCCGACGACGCCGAGCTGGCCAAGTGGGAGCAACGAGTGGAAACGTTCCCGGTGCCGTTGCGGGCCGGGCCGTATTGGGTGCTGGGCCGCGCTCTGGCCCAGCATCGACACGCCGACCGCGCCGTGCTCGCCTTGCTGCACGTGCCGATTCTCTATCCCGACGCGCGGTTGCTGGCCGCCGACTCGCTCGCCACGTCGGCCCAGATTCTGGAGAAACAGGGCGACCGCGCGGCGGCCCTGCGGCTCAACGAAGAACTGGTTTCGCTGTATCCCGAAACGAACCGGGCGGCGGAAGCGAAAGCCTCGCTCTTGGCCGCTCCGCCCGCCAGACCGCCGGCGTCGCCCAGCGAGGCCGATGGCTTGGAACAGGCTTTCTTGTCTGGCTTGCGGGCATGGCGTTTGTTCGCGCTGGCCGAACAGCGTTGCCGCCAGCGGTTGGCCGACACGGGCCTGGGCGACGACGACCGCATGCATCTGGCAATCGAGCTTTCGCGCACGTGTACCGAGCACGCCTTGAACGAGGCGCCTGCCGACCGCGGGCCGCTGTGGGCCGAGGCGGTCGCGGCCGTCAAATCGAGCGCTGACAAAGGTTCGCGGCGACTGCTCGTCGAGGCACAAGCGGCGTTGGTCCACCTTGCCCGCGGCGAGTTGACGCGCCAAGAGGCCGAGTTGGCGGGTTCGGCCGCGGCCCCGCTGGATGCCGCGCGGCAAGAGCTTCGCACCGCCATCGGATTTCTGCAGGCGGTCGCGAAGAACGCCGCCTCGGAGGTGCGCCGAAGCAAGCCGCCGGCCCGCGCCCAGCAAGGCGACTTGGATGCCGATGAGCTGGCGTCTTTGCAGCGCAACATCGACTATCAGCTTGCGCGTGCGTTCCGCAATCAGGGCGAATCGTACCCGCCCAAGAGCGCCGACCGCACCAATTCGCTGCGTCAAGCGGTTGAAAAACTGGGGTCTTTGACGGCCGCCGAGGTCACCGATTCCTTCGCCTGGCCGGCGCGGGTTGACGAGGTGGTTTGCCTGCGTCTACTGGAAGATTTCGAAGCCGCCGCGGCACGGCTGCAAAAGCTGAACGAACTGCAACCGCCGCCGGCCATCGCGGCCACGCTGGAGGCCGAGGCCATCCGGCTCGCGCTCGACGAACATCGTGTGAGTGAGGCGTTGGCCGCGGCCGAGAAGGTGCAGCAGTCGCAGGGCCGGCACCGCACCGCCGACGTCGATTATGCTTGCCTGGAAGCCTACGTCGCCGCCTGGCGGGCCGCCTCGAAAACAAGCAACACCGAGGAAGCGGGCCAATGGCAAGACCGGGCGGCCGACATGATCCGCCGCATCGACGCCCGATATGGCCGCTATTGGAGTCGCCGGGCAGAGATGCTGCTGGCCGGCAACGTGGCCCGCGGCGGCACGACGCAAAACCTGGGGCTGCTCGTGCGGGCCGCGGAAAGCCTGTATCGCTCCGGGCAGCTCGATGACGCTCTGGCCGCCTACGACCGCGCGGCCCGCCAGGCCGCCGAGTCGAAGGATTCGGCCGCCGCCTTTGACTATGCGTATACCGCCGCGGCCATCGAGCAGCACCGCGAACATTATCACGACGCCGCCCAACGATTTCGCTCGATGGCCCTGGAGCAGCCCGAAAACGCCAAGGCCGGCGAGGCGCACTTGCTGGCCATTTACAATACCGCGTTGGCCGTGAAACAGGGCGGCGAAGCGGTGGGCTCGCCAGCCTACCTGGATCTTTTGAACGACCACTTGCGTCGCTGGCCCGATTCACCCACCGCCAACGAGGCGCGGATGTGGTTGGGGCAGTTCTACGAGAGCGAGGGCCGCTGGCAGGAGGCGGTGGCTGCGTTTCGCGGCGCGTCGGGGGCCAAGGCCGCCGCGGCGATGGAGGCCGTTTCGCGCTGCTACCAGAAGCGGCTGGCGGCGCTGGCCGACTCGGGACAGCCTACGGCCCAGCTTGCCGCGGAGGCCGCCGACGATTTCGAGCGCGTGGTGTTGGGTTCGCGGAACAACTTGCCGGAGCGTTGGAGCCAAACCGAACGCATCGCAGCCACCGGCGCGGCGAGTCTCTGGCTGCAATACACCGATCAATACGCGCGTGCCGAGCGGCTTCTTTCGGCGGCACTGGCCGACTCATCCGACGCGCCGGACGCCTGGAAGTCGTCGGCGCAGACGCTGGTCATTCTGGCGGTCGCGGCCCAAGGTCGGCGCGAGGAGGCCGCGAAGCTGCTGAGCGAGTTTTCCGGCGGTGCCGACGACGAGCTGCTGGTGCTGTTCGAGGGCCTGGACCGTGCGGCCGCCAGCGCGCCGCCGGCGGTGGCCTCGGAGTTGGCCGAGTTGCAGCTTCAAGCGGCCAAACTCCTCAAGCCCCGGCTGAACGAGCGGACGGCGGCCGAGCGGCAGCGTTTCGAGCGGACGTACATCCGGGCGTTGGCGGCTGCCAAGCGGCACGGCGAAGCGATCGAGGCCGCCAAACAGTTGGCCGAGGCCCATCCGCGCGACGGCGAGATTCAAGAGGAATACGCCCGGCTGCTGGTCGAGTCGCCCGACCGTGCGAACTGGGAGACGGGCTTGTCGAAATGGCGCGACATCGGCCAGAAAACGCGGCAAGGAAGCGAGCGCTGGCTGCGTTCGATGTATTACCAGGCGTTGACGTTGGAGCATCTCGGCCGTCGCGAGCAAGCCGCGCGGCTGATCAAGCTGGCTGAGGCGTTGGTGCCCGACCTGGGCGGGGCGGAGATGAAAGAGCAGTTTCGCCGCTTGAGGCAGGGCGCATCCACGCGGCCGGGTCGCTAGCCGCCGGCTGCGTCCCGGTTTCACCGGTCGCCGTCGATCGGCAGTTTTGATGGGCAGCAATTCGCGGCATAATGGCTCGGCCGGCTTGCTGTGCGAATGTGTGAGCGCCTATTTGCCGGTTGACGAAGTGCAGCGGCAAGAGTTCGAGGGCATGCTGCGTAATCATCCAGATCCAGGAGTGCAAGCGATGGAATTGGGTTTACTAGACCACGTCGAACAGCGAGGAAGGCTGGAAGGGAAGGCTGGAAGGGAAGCTGGAAGGACAGCGCGAACTGGTGTGGAAACAGCTCGAAGCCCGTTTTGGGCCGCTGTCGGCAACGGTTGCGGCCCGCTTGGAGACCTGGTCAAGCGATCGCCTGACGGCGTTGGGCTGTGCGCTTCTCTCCGCCGATTCACTTGACGATCTCGGGCTTGGTCAGCCGGAAACCGGCAGCACCTGAATCGTTATTCCAGGGGTCATTCTCCGCACGCCGGTTGCGGATCCAGACCAGATCGCCGCTCGACAGGTAGTCGGGAAAGGTGTTCACGACGGTGGCGAAGCCGCGAGCTTGCCCGTATTGCTGCCAGGCGAGCTGCCGGTATTCGTCTTTGCTTTTCGGGCAGCCCTCAACGCCCCAGCCGACCGCCACGATGCCGCGCCCTTCCCATGGCGGGCCGTTCGACAAGCGATAATAGTTGGGAGCGTGAGGGTCATCGGCGCCGGTGTGCGGACACTGAACGCAGAAATCGGCCACGTCGCCCACGGCGGTCAGGCACTGCATTCGCCAGAGCTTAGTCATACGGCTAGGCCGCGAAGCCGTCGAGCTGCGCCAGAATCTCGCCCAACATCGCGTTCGAACAGTAGCTGGAGCGGTCGTCGGCAAACAGGTCGATGTCTTCGAAGAAGAGCATCGCCGGTGAAAGCCGCCGGGCAAGATCGAAGATCGACCGCACGCTTTCCAAGCCAGACATGTCGGCCGCCGTCACATAGACAAACGTCGCCAGCTTGAGGCCGGCCAGCACCTTGCCGACCAGCGTCTTGCCCGTGCCGGGGACGCCGTGCAGGATGATGCCCCGCTTGAGCCGCACGCCATTTCGGCGAAAGGCCTCGCGACGGCGGAAGACCTCGACGGTGTTTTGCTCGATGGCCGTTTGCACCGAGGGCGCGAGCACTACGTCGTCCCAGGTGCGCGGTTCGAAGTCGGCCATGATTTCGCCGGTCGGCTTGATCACTTGTCCCTGCAAATAATGGGGCCGCTCGATGCGCCGCGCAAGCGCCTCCAGCTCGTCCTTCAAGCGTTCGTCTTCCGACCGCGGACCGACAAAAAACAGCCGGAACTGGTCGTAGCGCCCGCCTGAGACGGAGAGCACGCGGCGGCGGCCGTCGCGCAGTTGGTAAAACCGGGTCGCTTCCAGGGGGCACTCCGCCCAGCGGCCCGGCGCCACCAGCACCCGCACGGTTTCGGACGTCCAGAGGGCGCCGGATTCCGCGTCTCGATCGCCGCCTTCGGCCAGCAGCTTCCAATCGGGAAAGCAGGCGGCAA
>Ga0307374_10000332_pt1 | contig 90253 bp, 81 predicted proteins | sample OX3MG_FD_202532 | JGI IMG/M metagenome (GOLD analysis project Ga0307374, IMG submission 202532) | Soil microbial communities from Risofladan, Vaasa, Finland - OX-3 | ecosystem: Environmental > Terrestrial > Soil > Coastal area > Acid sulfate soil | place: Finland: Risofladan, Vaasa | collected... | reverse complement strand
TGGCCGGGCGCGTCGCCGTCTACCACGGCGACACAAAATTGCAGATCGAGGCCCTCTAAAAAAATAACGAGGGGGTGACATTTTCACTCGGCTGTTAGGGGTGACATTTTTACCTTGCTACAACAGCACGGCGTTTGGATCATGAGCGCCAGGAGATGGAACCACTGCGAAATCCAGGACTCGAGAAAGAAGGAGAAGCGGAGAGGTGTCCGCGGAAGCGATTTCGCGGCGGCCATGAGGCGCGCTCCAGCGGCAAATTCATTGTGTAGGGGAGCCGAACAGGTGTATCGTGCCCGAGCTAGGGTCCAAACCGAAAATTCCCGGATATGTGGTGCAGGAGAAAATGGAGCGGCAAGCATGGCCAAACCAGAATCGGAATCTTTTGACCGGCGGTTTTTTTTGAAAGTAGCCACGGGAGGGGTCGCGGCTCTGGCGGCCGGCGGGACGTTTGCCACCATGCCGGCTCTGGGCGTTTCTGGCCCTGCCGCTGCGGCTTCCGGAGCGCCGGATCGGTTGCGAATCGACGTCCACGCGCACATCTATCCCCCGGGTTACCTCGATATGCTGGACCGCATGGGCGGCGGCCCCATCGGAACGCGCGCCGTCCGGAGGTTCCCCGCCAGCGGGAACCCCGAAGATTTGGAGTCGCGTTTCCATACGATGGACCGCGCCGGGGTGAAGATGCAGGTGATTTCGCCCGCGCCGGAATTTCCCTATTTCCCCAAAAAAGAAGACGCGGTCGCCGCGGCCAAGTTCATCAACAACTCGTATGCCGAGTTCGTACGCCGTTATCCCGGCCGCTTCGCGTCGTACGTGGTCACTCCGCTGCCCCACGTCGATGAGTCCATCCAGGAGATGAATCGCGGTCTCGACGAACTGGGGATGGTGGGCGTGGTCATGGGTACGTCGGTGCTCACGCAGTCGGTGGCCGACCCGATGTTCGACCCGCTCTGGGAGGAGATGAACCGGCGCGGGGTGATTTTGTTCTTCCATCCGCCCGGCCTGGGGGCTTGCTCGCCGCTGTTGCGGGAAAAGCGCCTGACCTGGGCCGTGGGGGCTCCGGTCGAGGACACCGTGGTGGCGGCGCACCTGATCGCCAACCAGATTCCCAAACGGTATCCGCGGGTGCGAATCATCATCCCGCACCTGGGCGGGGATACCGGGATGCTGATGGGGCGCTTGGACGTCCAGCGGAAGGCATTCATGCCGAGCGGCGCGGAGCTGCCCAGCGTGACCGCCAAGCGATTCTGGTATGACACCGTATCCCACTCTTACCCGCCGGCGCTGCGCCTGGCCTGCACGTCCTTCGGCGTGGAAAAGATGGTGCTCGGCAGCGATTACCCTCTGGAGATCGGTAATTCCTACCAGCGCTGTGTGGACTACGTGGCCGATGCGGGCGTCGGATTGACTTCCGACGAGGTCGTAATGATCCTCGACCGGAACGCGCAGGGGCTTTTCCATTTGGTTCCCCACCCAAGGGTGTGAGGCCGGCAGGGTAGGCGCAAAATGCCCGTCGAAAGCCTCCGATCGATCAGCGGCGTCCGGCTCGAGGATGCGTTTCACGGAAGGAGACCCGAACGATGAGCGCGAAGCGGCAGAAGGAACCAGCGATCCGGGACTTCGACGAACACAACATCACCGATGCGGTGATCGATCGCATCCGGAACACGCCCGATCCGCGCCTGAAGACGATCATGACCCATCTGGTGCGCCACCTGCACGATTTCGTTCGCGAGGTCGACCTGACTTTCGATGAATGGCTGTACGCCGTTCGTTTTTTGACCCGCACCGGCCAGATCTGCAGCGATTCGCGCCAGGAGTTCGTCCTGCTTTCCGATACTCTCGGCATTTCCATGCTCGTCGACGCCATCAACCACCGCATGCCGGAAGGCGCCACCGCAACCACCGTGCTTGGCCCGTTCTATGTGGACAACCCGCCCGAATTCCCGCTGGGCTTCGATATTTCGCGCGGGCTGAAGGGTGAAAGGCTGTTCGTTCAAGCCGACGTCAGGTCCGCGTCGGGCGGCCCGCTCGAAAACGTTGTCGTCGACGTGTGGCAATCGGACACCGACGGGTATTACGACGTGCAGCGCCCCGATCTGACCGAGCCCACGCTGCGCGGGCGTTTCCGGCCGGACTCGCAGGGACGCTTCCACTTCTGGTCGATCCTGCCGAGTCCTTATCCCATTGCGAACGACGGGCCCGTGGGGCAGATGCTGGTCGCCACCGCGCGCCATCCCTGGCGGCCGGCGCATCTGCACTTCATGATTTCCGCCGACGGGCACGAGAAACTGATCACCCACGTATTCCCGCGGAACGACCCGTATCTCGATAGCGACGCGGTGTTCGGCGTGAAGAATTCGCTGATCGCAAACTACACGCAAGAAGGCGCCGGCGTGGCGCCCGACGGGAAGGAAATGAAAAGCCCCTGGCGGAAGCTGGTCTACCATTTCGGGCTGAAACGCCTCGCGTAAGCGGCCAGCCGGAACCTGAACCGTACCGGCGTTTGGCGCTTCCCGATTGTCCCTGCGACTGCGCGGGCCGCCGTTGCGCGTATCCGTCTACATTTGATACGGTGAAGCGTTGAAACGGGGAATGTGGCGATGAAGCCGGTGGGCGATGGCGCCCTCGGCGTTTCCATTGCGGAGCAGTTTGGGCCGAAATCGTGAAGTGACGTCGATGCAATTCTAGGAGGGAATCATGTCTGCAGAGTCGGATGAACGGGTTCGCAGAAATGCAGGAGAAACGGACGAGCTGGACCGTCCCGCGGCGGCTGCGCCTAATTCCAGAAGAGATTTCTTGAGGTCGGTCGGGGCTATCGGCGCGCTGGGCGCGGCTGCCATGGTTCCCGGCGCGACGCGCCTGGCCGCGCAAGCGGATGCGGGGAAAGGCAGCATGGGACCGCGGCGGATCGACGTTCACGAGCATATGTTTGCGCCGGCCTACAAGCGCGCGGCCAAAATGGGCGTGGCCCAGAGTGCCAGCACAAAACGGCGGGCGAGCCCTCTGGTGAGCCATTGGACGCCCGAAGGGGCGATCGAGGAAATGGAAAAAAACGGGGTCGCCACGGCGGTGGTTTCGATTCCGGTTTCGGGCATTTCATTCAATGAGCCGGGGGAGGCGTCCCGCGCCTTGGCGCGCGGCAACAACGAATACGGCGCGCAACTGGTCAGGGACTATCCGGGACACTTCGGTTTTTTCGCTTCGCTGCCTTTCGCGGACCGCGAAGGCAGTTTGAAGGAAATCGAGTATTCCCTGGACACCCTGCATGCCGACGGCATCGCCTTGATGACCAACTACGGCACCAGGTGGCCGGGCGATGCGATCTACGATCCGATCTACGAGGAGCTCAACCGCCGCAAGGCCGTCGTATTCGTTCACCCCACCACGCCGGCCTGCTGCGGGGAGCTGATTCCGGGCGTCTCGCCGGCTTGGGAGGAATTCGACTTCGATACCGCGCGCGCGGGCACCAGTCTTCTGGTCAACCACACGTTCGAGAAATTTCCCGACATCCAGTTTATTTTGACGCACTGCGGAGGGGCTCTCCCGGTCGAGTCGGCTCGCATCCAGGATTACATCACACCCGGGGTTTTCGGTAAGAAGCCGGGAACAGCGGAATCGTATTTCAGTAAGGTGTTTTACGACATCGCCGCGGGAGCCAATCCCATGGCCCTCGCCGCGCTCACCCAGTTGGTTGACACCTCACACATTCTCTTCGGCACCGATTTCCCGTTTGTCCGCATGGACACGACGGTCGATGGATACTTGCAGTGGGGATTCTCGTCGGAAGAGAGGCGGCAAATCAACCGGGAGAATGCGCTCGGCTTGCTGCCGCGCCTGAAGGCTCACGCCTAACCAAGCCGGCGTTAGCGCCCCCGCCGGCCCACGGCAAGCATCGCGGCCGTGAGCCGGCGGGCGCGTGGTTTCGGATTCCGATTACCGCTTCAGCCCGAAGACGGTGACCGTCGGGTTCCCGCCGCCGAGCGGCGGATGTGTGGCGTTGAGGGTAAAGCCCAGGCCGGAGACGATAGCGACGTACTGCCGGCCACTAGCCAGATAGGTTGACACTCCGCCTTCTATCTGATCGCCCACTTGGTATTGGTAGAGGACTTTCCCCGTTTTGGCGTTCAGCGCGTCGAAATTCCCCCCGAGTTCGCCGGTGAAAAGCAGATTGCTCGCCGTCACCGCCAGGCCCGCGACCTGGGGTTCGCGCGTCCGGTGGCGCCAAACCACTTTGCCCGTCGAAGCGTCGATGGCGACAATCCATCCGTGCGCTTTTGACCAGGGGTCGAACTTCCTTCCGCCCCCAAAATAGAGCCCTCCCGAGTGGGCGAATTTCACGCTCGGCTCTTTGCTGGCCGCCCACTCCGTCGTGCACCAATCGAGGCTATCCACGATCAGCAGGTTCAGCTTCAGGTCGTAGGCGGGTCCACTCCACTCATCTCCTCCGAGCGATCCCGGGCAGACGCGGGTGGGCTTGGTTGTTAGCGGCGTCTGGTTGTTAAGCTGCGTGGTGAAGGGAACGCTGTAAACCAGCTGGTGCGTGTCGCGGTTGAGCACGCTGAGCACGCCGTCCTTACCGGTCGAAGCCACGAGCGGTTGCGTTTTCCCGTCGATCTTCGTCTCGAAGATCGGGGTGGCGTGATTCGTATCGTAGTCGTGCGTGTCGTGGGGAATGAACTGGTGATACCAGACCAGATGACCCGTCTTGGCATCGAGCACGATCAGCGAGTTCGTGTAGAGATTGGCTCCCGGCCGGCTCTTGCTGTAGAAATCCGGCGCGGCGTTCCCGCCCGGCACGTAAAGCAAGCCATGCGCCGGGTCGAGGCCGTACTCCGTCCATACATTCCCTCCGCCATGGGCGCGCGCGGCGGGATTGGGTCCCCACGTTTCCGCGCCCGGCTGGCCGTCGAGCGGCACCACGTGGAATTTCCATGCGAGCGCGCCATTGGACAACTTGTAAGCGCCCACCCATCCGCTGCTGGCCGCCTCGGCGCCCGCCGGCCCCACGTAGATGAGCCCGTCGTAAACGATCGGAGACATGGTGATGGAGTAGCCGTCGTGCGGATTGGCGATTCGCCTCGCCCACACGACGCGGCCGTTCGTGGCGTTCATCACGACCAGATAACCGTCGCTCGTTCCGCGAATGATCTTCCCATCGGCGTAGATCGCGCCCCTTTGCGCTCCCGACCGCTGAATGTCACGCGGCTTCCAGTGGTCCAGCCATTTCACATGGCAGTTGGAGCCGTCGAGGGCAACGGTGTAATTCGCGCTCGCCGCGTAGATCACTCCGTCCCACACCGCCGGCGTAAATTCCGCCTGCTGCTTCGCCGGAAACGTGTACGAACACACTTTGGTGAGATGGGCCACGTTTTCCGGCGTGATCTGGGTGAGGGGGCTGAAAAGCATGGCCGCCGGGCCGCGATCCGCATCCGGCCAATCGCTGGCGGGCAAGCCTGCGTCCTCGGTTTTCTTCGGTGCGGACGCAGCCTGCTTTCCGGCGCTACGGGCCGGCTGCGCGCCGGCAAACGCCGCCGGCGCCAAACTGATGAAGAAAGATATTAGGAACAGTACAGTGATTCTTCGCATGTCTCCCCCCTGTTTGCCGATGTCGCTTTCGACCCGGGCACCGCCAGCGCCGCACGCCTCGAGACAACCGGAAATGGCTTTGCCTGGAATTTCCGTTTTAGACCCCCCGGACAGGAACCCTTCTACACTCGAGGACCTACTCGAAACCCTACTAAGTGAACCAAATTGTTCTTCTTCGCACAAGTTTCCGGGCTCGGCAAACCGGCCGTCGCCCCGGCCCGCGCCGCCTGCTCGCGGCGCGGCTTCCGGAGGAATTAAAGGATGCGCCCGTCCGGTTTTTCGTCCGGGTTTCTACTTCTGCTTCAGCCCGAAGACGGTGACCGTCGGGTTGCCGCCGCCGATTTGCGGTTCGACGTGGTTGTAGACTGCGCCCGCGCCGGAAACCACGGCGACGTACTGCCGGCCACTCGCCAGATAGGTTGCCACGCCGCCTTCCACCGGATCGTGCAGTTGGTATTGGTAGAGTATCTTCCCCGTGCGGGCGTTCAGCACGTCGAAATTCCCCGTAAGTTCGCCGGTGAAAACCAGGTTCGCCGTCAGCGCCACGCCCCCGACCATCGGCTCGGGCGTCTGGTGGCGCCATACCACTTTCCCCGTCGACGCATCGAAGGCCGTCACCCGCCCGCCGGCTTCCGGCCACGGGTCGGGCTTCATTCCGCCGCCGAAATAGAGCCCTTTCGTATGAGCGAATTTCACGCTCGGCTTTTCGCTTGCCGCCCACTCCGTCTCGCACCACTCGATGCTCTGTACGATCAGCAGGTTCAGCCGCGGATTGTAGCCGCTTCCATTCCACTCCTGTCCGCCAAGCGATCCCGGACAGACGTGGGTCGGCTTGGTTGTCAGCGACGCCCGGCTATTGACCTGCTTAGCGAAGGGAACGCTGTAAATCATCTGGTGCGTGTCGCGATTCAGCACGCGGAGCACGCCATCCTTGCCGGTCGAGGCCACCAGGGGCTGCTTCTTCCCGTCGATCTTCGCCTCGAAGATCGGGGTGGCGTGAGTCGTATCGTAGTCGTGCGTGTCGTGGGGAATGAACTGGTGATACCAGGCCAGGTGACCCGTCTTGGCATCGAGCGCGATAAGCGAGTTTGTGTAGAGATTGGCGCCGGGTCGTCCCTGGCTGTAGAAATCCGGCGCGGCGTTGCCGCCCGGCACGTAAAGCAAGCCGCGCGCCGGGTCGAGGCCGTACTCCGTCCAGGAATTCCCTCCGCCATGGGCGCGCGCGGCGGGATTGGGTCCCCATGTTTCCGCGCCCGGCTGGCCGTTGAGCGGCACCACGTGGAACTTCCACACCAGCGCGCCATCGGACAGCTTGAACGCACCCACCCATCCGCTGCTGGCCATCTCGGCGCCCGCCGGCCCCACGTAGATGAGCCCGTCGTAAACCAGCGGAGACATGCTGATAAAGTAGCCCTGGTGCGGATTGGCGATTTGCCTCGCCCAGATGACATGGCCGTTCTCGGCGTTCATCTCGATCAGATAATCGTCCGGTGTTCCGCGAACGAGCTTTCCATCGGCGTAGGCAACGCCTCTTTGCGCCTCCGACCGCTCGATCCCGCGTGGCTTCCAATGATCCAGCCATTTCACGTGGCAATTGGACCCGTCGAGCGCAACGGTATAGTGCGCGCTCGTCGCGTAGACGACTCCGTCCCAGACCACCGGCGCCGACTCGGCCGGCTCCTTCGCTGGGAACGTGTACGAGCACACCTTGCCGAGTTGGGCGGCGTTCTCCGGCGTGATTTGCGTGAGGGGATTGAAACGCATGGCCTTGGGGCCGCGATCCGCATCCGGCCAATTGTCGCCCATCTCGTCCTTCGCCACCGGTTTCTTGGGCGCGGACGCGGCCTGATTCACCGCGCTTCGGGCCGGCTGCGCGCCGGCAAACGCCGGCGGCGCCATGCTGATGAAGAAAAATACCAGGAATAATCCGGTGATTCTCTTCATGCTCCTCCCTGTTTGCCGGCGTCGCCCTTGACCTGGGCGCCGCCAGCGTCCCGCGCTCCCAAACAAGCGGAAATTGTTTCGCCTGGAATTCCCGTCCTGACCACCCGGACAGGCGCCATTTTACTTACGCGTGAGGCCGTGCTCGAAACCCTTCTAAGTGAATCAAATTGTCTTTCTTCGCACAAGGCTCAGGGCTCGGGGACCCGTCCCTAGGTCTCCGGGGTGGGATCCAGCGGCTCGCGCATGATCTGCTCCCAGGCGCCGGCGGGCAGCGACGCCTTGAGGTCATCCGAGAATTTGCCGTCGATCAGAATGAAAGCCATGCGAGCGAGCCGGTCGGACCGGTTGTCCCAAGCGTGGCTGGTTCCCCGCTGAATGACCACGTCACCCGCTTCGAGACGCAACTCCGATTCGTTCAGCACGAGAAAAATTTCCCCTTCGAGCACGATTCCGTAATCGATCGTTTCCGTGCGATGGACCATCGCCTGCGGCGACCCACCTTTTTGGGACATGCCAGGGAGGAAATCGACAATCCGGAGAATGGTGCCTTGCGGAGAAGGAGGGATGCGGATCGGCCGGTCCGTAGGCTCGGGCTCGGCAGGCGTGACGGAAACGGGGGTGGGTTCCGTATTCCACAGTTCGAAGAAGGTGACTCCTCTCCGGCCAATTTTCAGAACGTTAGGAGGCGTTCCGTCCGATACGACGATGGATTTGCCGTTTCGATCGTGGCCGGTAACCACGCGGCGTGGCACGTCTCGCATAAAAGTCTCCTTGCTCGTCTCGTCGCATCGAACCGGCGCCGGGCAGCCGCTTCAGCGCACGATGCGTTGCGCGCTCAAATCGGATTTCCCCGTGGTCCACGTCACGCTCGACGAGCGGAATCCGGCCAGAGGCAGCGCCGCCAGGGCATTTACGATCGGATATTGGGTGGGCATATCCTCCCACCGCGCGGGGTGAAACTCGAAGCGGCCTTCCCCCTCCATTCGGCGCAGCAACTTTGTTTGCGACGATTCCGGAGCGAGACTCGTCATATACTCTACGTCCGGCTGGCCCCAATCGCCGGTTTTCGGGAAATATTTGTAGACGAAGGTGTCCGTGGGCTCGGCCGGCGGCGGCGCTTCTCGCAGACGTTTTACCTCGAGTTCGAAAAAGCGAAACCCCATCCAACTGGCCGAGCACTGATATGCGTCGCCGAGGACGATCGGAGGGGGAATCTCGGCATAGATCTTCGGCATGCCCAACTCTTCCCGGCCGGTGATGATGGGGTCGGCAAGGTTTTCCCACAGCACTGGTATAAATTCTCCCTCGACGCTATCCACCTTCCCGCGAAAGACGGCGGGAATCCGCACAGTGACGACGTTATAGCCCCGGCCGGCGAGCCATCCGAGGTTGGTCATAATCATGATGTGAATACGAACGAGCGGCTCCCCGCGCAGCTCGCAGCCTGGCGGGAGCAGCGCGGCGAGGGCTTCGCTATCGGTTAGCGCCGATACGTCCAGATGAACGGTATCGCCCGCGAAGCGATGGCTCTCCTGGCACTCGGGCACATTGCGAGGGCCGGGCGCCGGACCGAATACGGTCGGCATACGGTACATTTTCGCCAGACGCAAATCGGAGCGTGCCATGGTTGCCTCCCTCTAGATCGCCGTCGCGAGACCAGGAAGGAAACAACAGTCACAAACAGCATGCCTCGCTCGGGCGAGACTGTTTGCTTCCCAGGCTCGAATTCGAATGCAGGTTCCCATCGGCTATGCGGGCGCAGGCGTGATGCGGCCGCGGCATTCGCCGAGTCCAATCGAGACGTATCCCTCGCGGCGGGCGCGGCCGCGGAAAACGACTTCATCGCCGTCTTCGAGAAAATGCCGCATTTCGCCGTTGGGCAAAGCGAAGGGTTTGGCGTGCTCGGCCAGGCAGGCCGCGCTCTCGTCCGTTGGACCGGACACAGTGCCGCTTCCCAAAAGGTCTCCCGGCTGCAGGTTACAGCCGTTGCTGGTGTGATGGGCCACCATCTGCGCGAAAGTCCAATAGGCGTGGCGAAAATTCGTTTTCGTCACGCGCGCGGGAGGTTCGTTTTTCTCGCGCATACGCGGCGTCAGCAGAAACGCCTCCAGGTTGATATCCATTGCGCCCTCGGCCTGGTCTGTCTTCGAGAAGAGATAGGGAAGAAGGGCGGAGCAGCCGGCCGGGCGGCCGTAGACGGGAACGTGGAACGGGGCGAGCGCCTCGGCGGTGACGACCCATGGCGATATCGTCGTGGAGGCGCTTTTGCTCAGAAAAGGACCGAGCCGGCTTTCCCATCGTTGGATGTCGCGCGCGGACCAATCGTTGAGCAGGCAAAAGCCGAAAATGTGGGAGGGAGCGGCTTCGATCGGAACCGGTGAGCCCAGCGCGTTCTCCGATGCGATGAACGCCCCGACCTCCAATTCAAAATCGAGATCTTTCGAAGGGCCGAACCGGACTTCCTCACCCTCGGGTTTCGATTGCCCGTTCGGGCGCCGCATCGGCTCGCCACTGATGCGGACCGAGCTGGCGCGGCCATTATAGGCGACCGGCATGTGGCAGAGAACGGGCGAAAGGGGCGAATCGACCGGCAAGCGGTGGTAGCGGAGAGCGTGATAGCTCGAGCAGATGAAATCGGTGAAGTTGTTGACCTTGACGGGCAATTGCATTTGAACCGAGGACATCGGAACCAGCAGCCGCTTTGCCAGCGGCTCGACCCGGGAGCGTTCACGGCCGTCTGCGCGGAGCAGATCGAACAGGCGCGCCCGCAACGCCGAAGCCGGACCCAGGCCCAATGCCATGAGCGGATTCAAGGCCGGGCCGCCGGCCGCTCGCGCGGCTTCCGCCGCTTCACCGGTGAACAGACCTGCTTCCAGACCAGCCGCCAGGTCGAAAATCTGGTCGCCGATTGCGACACCCCCTCTCGCGGGGCTCCCTTCCTGGCGGAAGACGCCAAAAGGCAGGTTCTGAATGGGGAAATCGCCGTCTTCCTGGTTGGCCGCCGGCACCCAACTCCGGACGGCAGGATCATGTGTTTCGTTCAACTTCTCCATGTGCTTGACTCCTGGGTGCCAGCTCGGGCTAGCCGCCGGCAGAGTAAGAGTATACGCGCGGGAACAACCGGAATCTTTTTTCAGCCTGCGGGAAACGCATCCTTAGCCTTGCCCCGGTGGCGGTAACGAGCCATGCCTTCGAGGAGAACAGACAAGGAAGGGGGATTGGCATCGCCGCTGAATTCACGATAACAGGCATATACGTTCACGACGATGCGCTCGGCATCGGTCCAATTGGCGAAGGCGTCGAGCGCGATATCGCGGGCCGCCTCCTCATATCCCATTCCCGCCTGAAATCGTTTCCGCGACTCGTCGCGAACGTATTCGAGGTATTGCTTCAGGGAACGAACTCCGCTTTTGTCGGTGATCGGACCGTGACCCGGCACGACAGTCTCGACGTCCCAGCCGAGGATCGTGTCGCAGGCGCGAATCCAATTGCCAATCGGCCCGGCCCAGATCACGGGATGTCCTCCATTGAAGAGAATATCGCCCGTGAAAACCGTTCGATCCTGGGGCACGTAGGCGACGATATCGCCCCGCGTGTGCGCCGGGCCCAGCTCCAGCAGATGCACTTGCTTACCGCCGACGCTCAGCCGGAGTTCGCGGTCGAAGGTGCTGGAGGGAAGAGCCGCCTGGATGCCCTTGAGATCGAAGCGGCTGCCCAGCACCTCCTGGTAGAAGGCCGCGGCCTCGGCGGTCAATGCGGATTGCGACCGCCAGACCTGCTCCTGCATCTCCTCGAGGCAGGCGCGGGAAGAGATGATCCGGGCGCCGGTGACGAGCTGGTTCCCGTTGGTGTGATCCGGGTTCGAGTGCGTGTTCACCAGCGTGCCGATCTTCGCGGCAGCAGGCACCGCGTCCCGCATGGAGTCCAGCATCTCTCGCGTCAGCCGCAGGTCCATCAGCGTATCGACGAGCAGCGCCTGGCCACCATCGGCGATCAGGCCCGAATTGCTATAGCCCCAGGTGCCGTCCGGCTGGAGGTAGGCGTAAGAGCCGTTGCCGAGATCATGCAATCCTTTTGTGTATTGCCACTTCTGCATGGTGTTCCTCCGCGTCCGAAAGCGGCCGGGAATGGATTCGGTTGTGCAAGTACCGCCGCTATTCCCGAGCAGCCCCGGCCCCGGTGCCGTCTGGGAACTAAAACGGGCCGCGCCGGTTCACCGCGCGGCGTGTCCGCCGTTTTCCCCTTCCGTTTGAGACTTAAATGGGTTGCACGATTACCCGCTCCACCTCGTTCCAAAGGGAAATTGGATCGGCCTTGGGGTCCGGATGCTGCTCCCATTCGCCGAGCTGCAGGGACGCTTGGAGAATGAATTTGCAACGCTCGTAGCGGCGCTCTACAAAAGCATCTAGCAATTCTTCCAAAGGCGCATCCTTTTGAAGCACCTCGGCTAGAACGACCACATCCTCGACCGCCTGAGCCGCGCCTTGGCCAAGATGAGGAGTGATGGAATGGGTTGCATCGCCAAGCAGCACCACGCGGCCCTGATACCATGGCGGGGAAACCAGAACGGACCAGAGGGGACGGTAAACGACCTGATCGGGATCGGTGATGTGGGCGGAAAGCTTCCCGATCACGCCGCCAAACAGCTTCAGGCGGTCCCGCAGGGTGTTTGCCAATTCAGCATGGGGGAAGTGATGGTTGGCTGGTTCGGGCCCGATCCGAAATATGTACGCGCTCTCCTGGGTCAGGGGAATCAGCCCCGATTTGGGCCCCTCGCGGCTCACGTATAGCAAGCCATGGTCGAGGTCAGGAGGCCGGGGAACGCTGTAGCGCCAGACCCCTTCACCCGTGTACTTGGGCACGTACTTATCGCCAAATAACATCTCCCGAATCTGGGAGTGGACCCCGTCGGCGCCCACCACGAGGTCGTATTCACCGCTGGAACCATCGGTGAATTTCACGGCGACCTTGTCGGCCGACTGCTTGAAATCGGCAATCGTGAGACCCAGGCGAACCCGCGCGCCCCATTCCTGGGACGCATCGAAAAGGACCTTATGCAAGGCGGGACGAGTCAGGCCAAGGGTTAGCGGATATCCCGGCCCCGCCAGATTCGCGTTCGGCGGTTCCTTGAATACGTTCCCATTCGCGTCGCAATAGCGTATGCCGTTGTAGGGGAAGCCCGCCGCCACGGCGCGGTCGGCGAGGCCAAGCTGGAGGAGAGCGCGGATAAAATTGCTTTCCACGATGATGCCCACATGGTAGATGGCCCACTGCTTCTTGATCTCGACGACGTCGGCGTCGATTCCCGCCTGGCGCAGTCCAACCGATAATGCCAAGCCACCGATGCCGCCTCCCACAATCAGCACGCTTTGCACTTTGGCCATCTCTTCCCTCCTTTTTCAAGCAGTCGCGCGGGCGTTCCCAGCCAAGAGACGCGTCGCATTTCCACCTGGAATGAAATAGCGTTCCGGCTCGCCCAATTCCGAGCGCCCGTCCCCATGCCGGAGGGATCGTCCCTTTGGCGTGTGGGTACGCGGAAACGCGTGCCGGCCGTGGGCAACCGGCGGGGATCGGCGCTTGGCTGAGAGGATTGGATATGAGTCTTGGCGGGCGGCATGGTGCGCGGCCTACTCGTCTATACACTCATTGCGCTGCGTTCCGAGCCCCGTGATTGTGCCTTCCATGATGTCGCCGGCCTTCAGAAATCTGTTGTAGTGGGTTCCGTTTCCGGAGGGCGAGCCCGTCGCAATCAGGTCGCCAGGCCAAAGCTGAACGGAATCGGATAAAAATTCAATGATTCGCGCTACGGGGAAGATCATGTCGGCCGTACTCTCATCCTGCATCACCTTTCCGTTCAGCCGGAGAGTGATCTGGAGACTCTGTGGATCGGCGACGAAGGCGGCGGGGACCAGATACGGTCCCATCGGCAGATAGGTCGGGCAGCTCTTCGCCGAAATCCAGTCCGCGCCCAACTGCCCGGCATCTTTTCGAAAGATAAGGTCCCGGTTCGTGATGTCGTTGACAATCGTGTAACCGGCCACGTAGTCGAGTGCGTTGTCGCGGCGCACGTGGCGAGCCGGTTTGCCGATGATGACCGCCAGTTCCAGTTCCCAGTCGGGCTGGCGTGCGTGGCGGGGCAGAATCACTGGATCGTAAGGACCGGTAATGGCCGAAGGCGCCTTCGAGAAAATGAATGGGGCGCCGTGCGCCGCTCTCTCATCCATAAACTTTGTCGCCTGGATTCGCCTCTCTTCCAGGCTCAAGTCCTTGGTGCGGTCCATCTGCTGGTCGACCATGAGGTCGATCACATGCTTTCGATAGTTGGCGCCGGCGCAGAAAACTTGCCGGGGAAGCGAAACGGGAGGGTGAGACTGGAGCTGGCTGAGGGGAACGAAGGCCTCGTCCGGGCCGGCCTTGTCCTGCTTCTCGCGGAGCGAGTCTGCCGCCCGGCGCAGAGCCGCCAGATTCCGATCCCAGTCTTCGAGAAGCGAAAGGACCGATATGGCCCCGCGAGGAAACCCGGGCATCCGGGGCGCGAGGGCTTCGAGCTTCGCAACCCGATCATCCAGGACGAGCCCTGCGAAGGAAGGGCTGCCGGGGGCCGAAAACGTACCCAGTCCAAATCCCGCGCTTTCACCCGTATTCATCGTGGATGTCACCGGGCCGGGTGCTTTGGCCCGCCCGCGGCCGCGGGCTGCATTCCGAGTTCCGGGACGACCGGCTCGGGGGCCGGCGGAAATGCCTCCATGAAGGACGGCGGCACGTAGCCCGGGTAGTTGCGAAACATCACGTTCGCGCCTTGAGCGATCTTCCACGCCGAGGGCTGCCAGTCAGGGATGTAGTTCCGGTAGCCGCCGGTATTGAGTTCGAGCCGCAGCCCGGAAGGTTCCCGAAAATAGAGGTAGCCTTGCTCGCCGATCCCGTGCTTGCCGGGCCCGAATTCGATCTCGGTGCCCGATTCCAAGAGGATGTCAGCCCCGCGCAAAAGCGCCTCCTGGGACTCCACCCAGAAGGCCAAGTGGTGCAATCGACCGCGCACCGGCGACATGTCGCCGCCAAACCCGAGATCGTGCGATTTTTCGTTCGTCGTCACGACGCCGAAGATCACCGGGCCGGGATCGGGTTCGAGCGACGTATAGGCCATGAAACGGAAACCGAGAACGTCGCGATACCACTCGCACGTCTTCATTACGTCTTGCGTGTTCATCGTGACGTGATCGAGCTGGCGGGGGGCGATTCCCCGGCCCGTGAATCGCTGCGGCCGGTCGGGGTAGGAAGACTTCAGGTCGTCGGGCGGGACATATCTTTCGACTTCCCAAAACACTTCATGGGTGTGGCCGGATGGTCCCAGAAACCGGTAAGCCCGGCCGTGACCGACCGATTTGTCGATCCACGCGCCCCGGGTTCCGCTGCTTTCCAGCCGCGAAACCGCTTCCTGCAATTCCTCAGGCCCCTCCGTGCGCCAGGCCGCGTGGCCCAGGGCCGGCTGCTTCGCCGCCGTGAGCACGACGCTGTGGTGGTAGTACTCGTCCCAGCAGCGCAGGTAAACCGAATCGCCCACTCGACCCGTTTCGATCAGGCCCAATGTTTCCGTGAAGAAAGCCGCTGATTCATCCAGTTTCGGAGTCAGGAGTTCGACGTGCGCCAGGTGAGAAAGTAGACGTTTTGACACGATCTCGTCCCCCCGGGATGCAGAAGTTAGCGGGCACCGAATCCGAGCAGTCCGTTTTTCGCTTCGGTGAGTCTGGTTTCGTTCAGACAGCTTGCGCGCGTGGCCATGCGGGTTGCGCCGGACGGCTCTGAACCCGGCGGAATTATAGGCGCATGAATAGTGGAAATCAAGGCGGCACTTTTGGAACGATTGCGCGGGCTAGCGGCCCATCGTATATTGAAGGCGATTTCCGCGCGCACGGGCCGGCAGGGATTCGCTCCGGCGCGCGGACGAAGGCGGTGACCTCGCCATGGAAGATCCAAAACAAAGGCTGACCAGGAGCGTTTCCACCCAGGAACTCGAGCGGAGGTGGAATGCCGTCCGCGAGGAGATGCGGGAAAGAAAACTCGATTATTTGGTGATGCAGAACGCGGAAGAATATTTGGGAGGAACCATCCGCTGGTTCACCGATTTCACCGCGCGTCATCAGTTCCCCATGACGGTCATTTTCCCGGCCGACGGCGAGATGACGACGATCGTCTGCGGCGTGGATCCTCCCGGAGACAACTGGCCCCCGGCCTGGGCCGCCCGGGGCATCGGGAAAAAGCTGGGTCACGTCTATTTCCCCACCATTCAGTACACGCATACCTACGACGCGGAACTGGCGGTTGGCGTTCTCCAGCAGCGAAAGAATCCGGCCATCGGCTGGGTCGAGAAATCGTTCATCCCCGTGACTTTTTACGAATACGTGGTGAACCATCTGCCCGGCGCGATATTCGTCGATGCGACCGAGTTGGTGGACCGGATCCGGGTTCCCAAGAGCCCGGAGGAAATCGCGCTCATTCAGGGCACGGCCGCGATCCAGGATGCTTGCGCGGAAGAACTGAAAAAAATCATCCAGCCGGGCAAGCGCGACTTGGACGTCTATGCCGAGGCCCACTGCTTTCTCAGTAAGCTGGGCAGCGAGCGCGGCCTGGTCCAGATTGGTTCGGGCCGGCCCGGCACCATCGTTCCCTTCGATGTTCCCCGCTTTCAAAACCGGCAAATTCAGGATGGGGACCAGGTCTCCGTGCTGATTGAGGTCAATGGGCCCGGCGGATACTATACCGAGCTGTTGCGGGTCTACATGGTCGGCAAACAACCCCCTCCCGTGTTGCAAAATGCGTTCGGCGCCGCCCTGGAGGCCCAGGAGATGATCGCCAGGAATTTGGTCCCCGGCGCCGACCCGAAAGAGCTGTGGCGCATGTTTACGGAGTTCTGCGTCAGCAAAGGCTACTTTCCGCCGGGGCGCTCGTTTTCCCATGGCCAGGGGCAGTCGCTTGTGGATCGGCCGAATCTGCGTCCCGACGAGACCTGGAAGATTCAGGCGGGGATGAATCTTGCCGTGCACCCGGTCATGGTGTGCAAAGAGGCGTTTTGTCTCTGCGGCGATAATTACCTGACCACAGAGAAAAACGCCCTGCGCCTTCACAAGTATCCCCGGCAGATTACGGTTATCTGATCGTCGGCCGGGACGGCCCGGCCGCGATCGTACGGGAGGAGACGACGATTGACTGACTGGAAAATCATCGGAAAGCCGGCCCTGGTTCTCATCCACATGCAGCACGCGATTTGCGACCCCGAAGGCGCAGTCGCGCGCGTCGGACACGCCAAAGCGGCTCATGAATCGGGAATCCTGCCGCGGCAACAAGCTTTACTGAGCGCCTTTCGGGACAGAAATCTCCCGGTTATCTATGTCAATGCCGTCACGGACACAAGCAAACTCGGCGCCGCGCCGGTGCTTGGCCGCTTTTGGTCGACCGTGACCGGCGGCATCAATATGCCGCATAGCAAAGACGTCGAGGTCATCTCCGAGGTCGCTCCCCGGCCGGGCGAGCCCGTCATCGGCAACTTCCCGTTCAGCATGTTTGCGAACAACGACCTGGACAAGATGCTGAAGGATCTCAATGTTCAAACGCTCGTTTTGGCCGGAGTCGCCACGGATATGGCCGTCCTGGCCTCCTGCTGGCAGGCGGCGGATCTCTTGTACAACGTGGTCGTGCCATCGGACGCGTCGACCGGTGCAAACTACGCCAGCCAGGAGGCGGCCATGAAAATGATCGCCGCGATCGCCATGGTCACGCCCACCGACGACGTCATCGCGCACGTGAAGGCGGCCCCGGGAACCAACCAACACTGACACCTGAGGACGGAGGGGGAACAAATGTCCGCAAGATTGCAAGACAAGGTAGCCATTATCACCGGCGGCGGTTCCGGCATCGGCAAGGCCATCGCGAAGGCGTACGTGCGGGAGGGAGCGAAGGTTCTGCTCGCCGCCAGAAACCTGGCGAATCTGGAAAACACGGCCAAAGAGCTGAAGGGCATGGGCGGCACGGTCCAATTCACCCAGACCGACATCACAAGCGAGCAGCAGGTCATCGATATGGTCGCCGGGACGATGAAAATGTTCGGGCAAATCGACATTCTGGTGAACAACAGCGGCATTGGCGGCCCCACCTGCAATGTCGTCGACATGAAGCTTTCGGAATGGAACGAGATTCTGGCGACCGATCTCACCGGCAGCATGCTCTGCGCGCGAGAAACGCTCAAGCACATGATTCCCCGCAAGAACGGGACGATCATCAACCTCGGCGCCGAGGGCGGCCGGTCGGGAGATGGAAGGTCGGGTTATCCCATGCGAGCCGGTTATTGCTGCGCCAAAATGGGCGTGATCGGCCTCACCGAGACCCTGGCGCAAGAGGTGGGCGAGTACAACATTCGGGTGAACTGCCTCAGTGCGGCCGCCGTAAAAGGCGATCGGTTTCTGCGCGTCATGGCCGGCCGGGCGCAAGCTTCGGGGACTTCCCTGGAAGATACGATCAAGCGGGAGATGAGAAATTACTCGCTCCTGAGGCCGGCGGAAGAATCCGAGTTGGGGGACGTTTGCGTATTCCTCGCCTCGGAGGAGGCGAGCGCGATTACCGGCCAGACCATCGTTGCCCATTGCGGCCAGCACATCTCGTTCCGATAGGCGAAGCGCCACGCGGCCCAAACGAAAGGGGCCCGGATGCCCGTCGCTTTCGGGGCGGTCCTATGATACGGTATCGGTCGGTTTGGGGTCCGTAAGGGAAGTTCGTATTGAGAACGGACAGGCAGTTGGTTCGGCTTGCTTCTAGCTACGCCGAGTTACCCCGTTTTTGACGGTCTTCGGCGGGTTTTGTTCTTCGATTGTTCTCCGGTTCTTTCGCGGTCAAAGCGGTTGCGGCAAAGGAAAATTCTGGCTTACACGGAGCGCCATTATGCGAACGATCACACTTGAGGAGCATTTCGCCAGCCATGCCTTCCTGGACGGCCCGGGACGGATGGTGAAGGAACACTCCCAACAGCCCGGCAGCTCGGTTTTCGGAGTGGCCGAAAAGCTGTGGGAGCTTGGCGAGAAAAGAATCGCGGAAATGGATGCCGCCGGAATCGACGTCCAGGTGCTTTCTCTCACGGTTCCCGGCGTCGAGCAGCTCGACGCCTCCGAGGCTGTGCCGATTGCCCGCGATGAGAACGATTTGCTGGCCGAGGCGGTGCGGAAACACCCGGATCGCTTCGCTGGATTCGCCGCATTGCCGACCCCGGCGCCGGAGAAAGCCGCCGAAGAGTTGGAGCGCACGGTTCGCGAGTACGGATTCAAGGGAGCGTTGATCAACGGCCACGCCCGGGGCCGTTACCTGGATGATCCGTTTTTCTCGCCGATCCTGGAGCGCGCCGAAGCGCTAAACGTGCCGATCTACGTTCACCCGACGCGGCCTCCCAAAGCGGTGATCGAGGCGTCGTATGCAGGGTTTGCTCCGGCTGTCGTGGATGTATTCGCGAGTTACGGCTGGGGCTGGCATATCGAAACGGCCGTTCACGTCATCCGCCTGGCGGTCGGCGGGGTGTTCGACCGGTTCCCGAAGCTGCAAATCATCATCGGGCATCTAGGGGAAGGGCTTCCCTTCATGTTGCCTCGAATGGCGGCGCTGAAGCCGGTGACGAAGAACCTGCGTCGTCCGGTCACCGACTACTTCCGCGAAAACGTTCACTATACGTTCGGCGGTTTCAATTTCACCTCTACATTTCTGAATCTGCTGATGGAAGTGGGAGTGGACCGCATCATGTTTTCCACCGACTATCCCTACGCACCGATGGACCAGGCGCGTTCCTTTCTGGAGGGGTTGCCGGTCAGCCCGAGCGACCGGGAAAAGATCGCGCACGGAAACGCGGAGCGTCTGCTCGGAATGTGAGCGGGTTGCGCCCGAACCCGCAATCTCGCCCAAGGTCCCGCTCAAGCGGCAAATTCGCTCTGGAGAAGAGCGGAAGAGGTGTATCGTGTGGAGGCTGGAAATTCAAAACTGTGGTGAAGGGAGGCGGCCATGGCAGCGAAAGTGATCTTGGGCGACGGAGCCCTCGGCGAAGGCGCGACGGTTGACAAGGACGTCCTGGTTAGAATGAAGGACGGCGTTCACATCGCCTGCGACGTGTACCGGCCCAAGGCGCCGGGCAAGTATCCGGTGCTGTTCGCCTCCTCGCCCTACATCAAGGACTCGGTGGACCTGCCTTCCACCGGCATGTACCGCTACCGCGAGACCGGCAACATCGCCAAATGGGTGAGCCGCGGGTATGCCTACGTCCACGCCGATGTGCGCGGCAGCGGCAAGTCCGAAGGCACCTACGACGTCTGGGGCCCCAAAGAGCAGAGCGACTACGTTGAGATGATCGAATGGGCGGGGACGCAAGACTGGTCGAACGGCAAGGTCGGCATGATCGGCGAGTCTTACTACGGCATGAACCAGTGGCAGGCGGCGCAGCACAATCCCAAGCATCTGGCCTGTATCGCGCCCTACGACGCAGGCACGGACATCTACCGCCATTTCGTCTACAAGGGCGGCATCCTCGCCAGCGGGTTCCTGAACCACTGGTACAACAACAGCGTGCGCTACCGGCATTTCCTCGATTACGCCGAGCGGCCCAAGCGCGAGGACTATTTCGATTTCGACTTCCTGCGCGTGCTCGCGCTGCACCCGACCTTCGACGAGTACTGGAAGGTGCGCCGCGCGGATCTGAAGGCGATCCAGGTTCCTACCTTCACCATCGCCAACTGGGAAGGGCACGGAGTACACCTGCTCGGTAACCTGCAGGGCTTCATGCAGACCTCGGGCCCGAAGAAGCTCATGGTGACGACGGGCAATGCGCAGAAGCTGTTCCTCGAGCCCGCGGTCGAGGATGCGCTCGCGCGCTGGTACGACCACTGGCTGAAGGGAATCGACAACGGCGTCATGGCCGAGCCTCCTGTGCGCATCTTCGTGCGCGGCGGCGAAGCCTGGCGCGACGAGCAGGAGTGGCCGCTCGCGCGCGCGCGCAGCCGCACGCTGTACCTGGCGCCGGGCAAATCGGGCGCGGTCGAATCGCTAAACGACGGCGTGCTCTCCTGGGAGAAGCCCTCGGCCGCGAGCGCGGCGACCAGCTACGTGAGTCCCGACCCGGCGTGGACGGTCCCCGGGATTGGAAACCGCGTCATGGGCAAGATGGGCCTGCCGCACGCCACACGGCGCATTCTCACCTTCACGAGCGCGCCGCTCGCCGAGGACCTCGAAGTGACCGGCCCGGTGCTGTTCAAGCTGTGGGCCTCGAGCACGGCCGAGGACGCGCAGTTCATCGCCACGATCATGGACATGCCGCCGCTCGCCGCGGGCGTGATCGAGGCGGCGAAGACGCTGGACGTCGCGCCGCCGGCGCGCATGGTGACCATGGGATGGCTGAAAGCCTCGCACCGGGCGCTCGATGCGGCGCGCAGCACGCCGCTTGCGCCTTACCACACGCACGAGCATCCGCAGCCTCTCGAGCCCGGCAAGGTGTACGAGCTCGACATCGAGATCTGGCCGACGTCCTGGGTCTTCAAGGCCGGACACCGCATCCGCCTGGACGTCGCGTCGTTCGACCTGGGCCACCACCTGGGCCACCTGCGCGGCACCGACACGCTGCATCACGACGCGAGCCGCCCGAGCCACCTCGTGCTGCCCGTGGTGCCCCGCTAGTCCATATTTTGCCCGCCGTTGCCGATAGTCGGCGCGCTCGATCCCGGGCGGTGCGCCCGCGGCCGAAAACTGGGACGCAATATCCGGTCTGGAAATGCGTGAATTGGCGAGGTCGCAGCCGGTCGGCGCAACTGCACCGGCGGGTGTATGGCGGAAGCGTGTGGGAGTCGAACCCACCATTCGGCTCGCGAGAGTCGAATCGCCGGCTTTGAAGGCCGGGAGGATCACCGGACCCCTTTCGCTTCCGTGTTGCGTAATGATATGTCATAGGAAGGCCCGGCTGCCATTGCGCGGCCAATCGGCACCGCGAATGCATTTCCTTTCTTCTGCTTCTCGATAATTTCCTTGGGAGGGGTTGCGCGGGAACCGCTAGCGCCGGGCCGCCCGTAGCCCTGCCAGGGTGGCGCCGATGGCTCCCCGGACGGCCAGGATTCCGCCGACAAGCGCAAGCATCTGCGGCGCCCGCTCGAACGGCATCCACGCCATCAAGAGCATCACCGCTCCCGCCAGCACCAGCGAACTTCCTCGCACCCGTTGCATCGCGCGCGCCGCCGGGCGCGCAAACCGGTTGCCGCGCATCCAGGCGCGCGCACCCCAGATCAGCAGGACAACGCCCAGGCCCAGCCAGAGCGTCAGACCGATAGGCAGGCTGAACCGCCCGCTCAGGGCCATGATCGTGAGCAACAAGCCGAGCACGAATATGACGGCTTCGGAGATGAGTTCGCCGAGGCGCGCTGGATTCATGACAGCATTCATTATGCGGATGCCGGAGCGTAGCGCAAGCCCCTGGTTGGGGCGAGTGGCCGTGCTACAATTTCCGGGCGTAGCGAAGCTGTTCGAAAAAAACCACTACCACGAAAGAGTTTGCGCCGAAATGAATTCACCGAATCCTGAAATCGAGAATGTGGTCATTCTGGGCAGCGGCTGCGCGGGCTTGACGGCTGCTATTTACATGGCGCGGGCCGACCTCTTGCCCGTCCTTGTCGATGGATACGAGCCGGGCGGCCAGCTTAGCTTGACCACGATGGTGGAGAATTTCCCGGGATTTCCCGAAGGAGTCATGGGGCCGGAACTGATCGACCGGATGCGGCAGCAGGCCGAGCGGTTCGGAACCCGGTTCGTCGAGGGTGCGGCGAAGAGCGTGGATTTGAGCAAGCGGCCGTTTACGATCGAGCTGCAAGAGCGCCGGTTGCAAGCGCGCGCGCTGGTGGTGGCCGCCGGAGCGTCGGCGCGGATGCTGGGCCTCGAATCGGAGCGGAAACTGATCGGCCACGGCGTTTCCACCTGCGCGACTTGCGATGGTTCCTTTTTCCGCAACCAGGAGATCGCGGTAATCGGCGGCGGCGATTCGGCGATGGAAGAGGCGACGTTCCTGACCAAATTCGCCAGCCGGGTGACCATCGTGCATCGGCGCAACGAGTTCCGCGCGACGAAAATCATGCTCGACCGCGCGCAGGCGAATCCCAAAATTCGCTTCCTGACGCCCTACCTCGTCGAAGACATCCTCGACGTGAGCAAGGGGGTGGTCGAAGCTATCCGGCTGCGGCAGGTGGAAACCGGAGCGATCGAGACGATCGCGGTCAATGGCGTCTTCCTCGGCATCGGGCACGACCCGAACACCAAGGTCTTCCAAGGCATTCTCGATATGGACGGAGACGGCTATCTGCGGACGAGCAACGGCACCCACGCCAGCGTTGAGGGCGTCTTCGTCGCGGGCGATGTCGCCGACCGCGTCTACAAGCAGGCGATCACCGCGGCCGGCAGCGGTTGCATGGCCGCCCTGGACGCCGAGAAATTCCTGGCCGAGCAGAAGCACAAAAGCTGAGTCGCCGCGGCGCGGCAATTGCCCCCCCCCCCCCGCCTCGCCCGCCCTTCACTGCACGAACCCGCCGAACCGGCACGAGACGCCTTCCGGAAAATCAGGCTGGAGGATTTATCCCTTGCGGCAGATGGCGACGCCGTCACGCAACGGGACGATAACGGGGAAGAGCTGCTTGCTGGCGTATATCGCGCGGTTGAATTCCTGAACCGCGCGGAGGGTCCGGTCGCCCGCCTGGGCGCGGCGAACGACGTGGCCCGACCACAATACGTTGTCGGCAATCAGCAGGCCGCCGCGGCGAAGCCGTGGCAGGGCCAGCCGGAGCGCCTCGGGATACTGTTCTTTATCGATATCCATGAAAATGATGTCGAACTTTCCCGGCGTGCGCCGGAAGGATTCGATCGCGTCGCCCAGCAGCAGCTCCACGCGCTTCAATACGCCGGCGCGGCGCAAAAAAATCCGCGCCTGAGCGAGACGCTGCGGGTCGGCATCGGTGTAGTAGACCTTGGCGGAGGGTCCGGCCGCGCGGGCCAGCCACGTGGTCGAATAGCCGATGGCCGAGCCCATCTCGAAAATCCTCCGCGCCCGAATGAGTTGAGCCGACAAAGCCAGCAAGCGCCCGCACGCGGGGCCGATGATCGGGATGTGATCGCGTCTGGCCAGAGCCTCCATCTCTGCCAGCACCGCGTCGCGAGGCGGCAGAATCCGATCGAGGTAGCGACCCATCGCCGGAAAGAGGATGCCTTCTTCCTGGGCCCGGGGATTCCGACGGGGCATGACGATTCTCCTTTCGCTCTGCCGCCGAAGGCGTGCGGCGAATCGGCGCGGAGCGACGGCCGGCTGCTGGGCTGGGGTCGAATTTAGCCCAGCGACTCACCCGGCTGAAGGACGTGAATTTCCAGACCGCTAATCCCGGCGGCTTCGCTGCGAAAGGCTTCCGGCGTTCCGGTGAGCAGTGGAAAAGTGCCGTAATGAATCGGAACGACCTGCCGGACGCCAAGCAACCGTACGGCATGCGCGGCCTCGCGCGGGCCCATCGTGAACACGTCGCCGATCGGCAGCATGGCCAGTTCCGGCTTGTAGAGTTCGCCGATCAGGCGCATGTCGCCGAAGACGGCTGTGTCGCCGGCGTGGTAGAGGGTGAAGCCGCCCGGCAGGCGGACGATGTATCCGCCCGGCTCGCCGGCGTAGATCAGCTTGCCGCCGTCATCGATGGAATTCGAATGAAAGGCATGGACCAGCGTGACCGAGATGTCCCCGATCGTATGCGTGCCGCCCTTGCCCATCGGCAGCACGTTTTGCGCTTTCTTGGACCCGAGCCACATGGCGGTTTCATAAATGGCCGTCACTTTCGGCTGGAATTTCTCGATGAGGGAGGGAACGTCGGCGAAATGGTCGGAGTGGCCGTGCGTCACCAGGATCAGATCGACGCGGTCGAATTCCTTGAGGTTTTTCGGACAGGTGGGGCCGCTGATCCAAGGGTCGATGAGGACCACCTGACCGGAAGCAGTCGTGATTTTGAAGCTGGAGTGACCGAGCCAAGTGATCCGGTTTCCGTGCGTGTCGAGCATGCATACCCTCCCTTGTTGTGTGGTCGCGAGGCAAGCAGAACCAGGCCCTCTGCCGTTACGGGCCCGAAAAGAGCAGTGTACGCTCGGCATTGTACCCGGCGGGGGGAACGCCTGCAACCGGCTCCGCGCAGACCGGGTCGAAGACAACGCGCCGGCCGGCGCGCGGCGCGACCAGTTTCTGTTAGCGGCGAAACCCGCGGGAGAACGGATCGAGGAGGCCGTGAACTTTGTGCGCTTGAGTGCAGTTCAAGAAGAAGGGCCTACTGAAGCGAATGAGCAGTCGCTAGTGAGTGCTTGGGATATCTGGTTGCGGGGGCTGGATTTGAACCAGCGACCTCCGGGTTATGAGCCCGACGAGCTACCAGACTGCTCCACCCCGCACGTTCATATTAGCATATCTCTCCCGGGCCGGCGACGGCACGAGGCTGACGTAATTACGGGGGTGCGGCAGGTCTTGCTGTAGGAAACGTGGGAACCAGGATCAGCGGGGAAGACCGTCCGGCTCGCCATTCCGATTGAGTTTCGCCAGTTCGTTGGCAAAGTCTGGATTTTCCGGGAATTCCAGATGCAACCGAGCCAGAAGCGACCGGGCGAGCTTCGGCTGCCGCTCCCGCAGCGCCGCCATCGCCAAAAGCACTTCCGCGAACGGTTTGAGATAATGGCCTTGATCGCTGGCTAGCTTCAACTGCTGCATGCCGAGCGCCCGGCTGCCGTGAATCCCTGCCAAACCCAGAAAGAATCGTTTGTAGCCCGGCAAGCAGCCGATGATGTAGTTGGCCGCGCCTAGAGCGAGATAGGCATCATCGGCTTTGGGGTTGACCGATAGAAGGAGGTTCGCGGATTGCTGCGTTTGGTGCAGCAACGCCAAGCTGGCGATGTCTTCTTTCGCGATCAGAGCGTCGTAATCGGCCAGCATGCCATTGGCGAGAGTCAGCACGAAGAGACCGTCGGGATCCCGCGGCCTAGTTTTGAGCAGGGTTTCGGCCATCTCTCGCGCCTGCACGTCCGTCCTCACGAAATCCGCCTGCTGGGAGTCGCGCTGTGGATTGGGAACACCGCCTAGCAGTTTCTTATCGCTGAGAAAAAAGGAAGATGTGAGAACGCCCTGTTTGTTGAACTCCTCGAACAGGTAGCTGGCCGCTAGCGCGGCCTCGCCCATCGGGTCTTGTGGATGCGCTCGAATGTAGGAATTGAAGCAGTCGCGAGCGGTCGAGAACCGAAGCTCGTACATCTGTGCGAATCCGGTATCGAGCGTAGCCGCCGGCCGCGGAGCCGCCACCGCCTGCTCGCATCCCATGAGCGCGAATAACAGAATCGCCGCGGTTGAACCCACGGCAGCACGAGTGATCCGCATTCGGCTCATTGCACTCTTAGTTTACGGGACTCCCGGGCAGTGTGGAACGGTTCCTTCCTGGCAGACGCGAAAAGATCCGCGGCAGGAATCGGGGCTTATGCCCCATCTTGCGGCGATAATCCGGGTTGGCCATGAGCATCCGATCTTCGACGCGGAGGCGCGCGCGAAGAACCAGCCAATGCGCCGGTGTGGCCACGGCTGCCGTCAGCCACGCTGTATGGATCAGCGGCAGCGCGAGCATCTCGACGAAAACGGCGGCATAGTTCGGATGCCGGATGAATCGATAGGGCCCCTGGTCCACCACTCCCAGGCTGCCCGCATCGATCACATCGACGCTCCAATGCCCGCCCAGCGTGTGGATTACCCACCACCGCATGCCGTTGGCGGCCAGGAACAACCCCCCCGTCACCGCCGCGAGAACGGGCACGAAGGGCCGCCGCAGAAACCAGACTTCCGCCGCGGCGCCGGCGAGCACCGCCGCGTGCAGGATCACCATCCAGCGGAAACTGGGGTCAGGAGGAATTTTGGCGCCGCGTGCCAGCAAACGCCGCTCGTGGCGGCGCGAAATGCGAAGCTCTACCAGGCGCAGCAGGCCGACCGCGGCCAGCAGCGCGAGGAAAGCCAATCGCGTCAGTTCCATCTAAGCAGAACCATCTCCGCGCTGAATCCAGGTCCGAATCCGACCAGCAGGCCGGACGATCCGGGTGGCACCGGTTGTTGTTTGCTCAGCCAGCGCTCCAGGACGAATAGCACGCTGGCGCTCGAGAGATTGCCGCACTCGCGCAGCACATCCCAGGAGGGTCGCGTCTGCTCCGGTGTGAGCCCCAGTTCCTGCTCGACGTAGGCCAGCAGCTTCTGCCCTCCGGGATGAAGCACCCAGGCGGCAATATCTTCTTGGCGCAGATGGTGGCGTCCCAGAAACTCACCGACCAGTTGCTTGACGTGCGACCGGATCAAGTCGGGCACTTCGCGGGCCAGAATGATGTGGAATCCGGTCTCCCGCAGGTCGAATCCCATGGCATCGAGCGAGTTCGGGAACAGGTAGGTTTCCGCGCCCATCATTCGCGGCCCCGGTCTGGGCTCGCCCGTGATCACGGCTGCGGCGGCGCCGTCGCCAAATAATGCGCAGGAGATCAGGTTGGCCTGCGAGAGATCGTTTCTCTGAAAAGTCAGCGTCGGCAGTTCCACCGCCACGACCAAGGCGCGCCCCTGCGGGAATCCGCGCAAGAAATGCCAAGCATGACCCATGGCCGCCGCGCCCGCGGCGCATCCGAGCTCGGTGATCGGCAGCCGCCTCACGTCCGAGCGGAAGCCCATGTCGTTGATGAGATGCGCGTCGAGAGAAGGAATCATGACCCCCGTGCAGGAGACCGTAATGAATAGGTCGATATCGGCCGGTTGCAAACCCGCCGCACTGAGCGCGGCGCAGGCTGCCTGCCGGCCCAGGCGTATCGCATGCTCGCGATATTCGGCCGTAAGTTGCGCGAGCGGTCTCGGCTCGATGAAGTAGTCGAGCGGGAAAATGCTATAACGCGTCTCCACCCGCGTATTGTCCACCACGGCATAAAGCGCGCGCAGCCGCCGCTCGTCCACGGGAAACACCGCGCGCATGTACTTCTTCACTTCCTCGCGCGACATCGTGTACGCGGGCAAGGCCGTTGCTACCGAAACGATCGTTCCGGCTCCCTGATCCCGGCCAATCTCCTTTGGAGAACTAATCACGGCCAACTCCTTTCCGCGCAAGGCGAGGCCCTCGTTCGATTTGCACAGCAACAGCATACATGGTTTCGGCTTCACTCACGACGATTTTCGCCAGTCTCCGGGTACCGGCTCGAAAGCTGGATTTTATACCGCCGGGCCCCGGATCAGGCCAGTCCATGCGGGAATGGGAAGTTTCGGAGTTGACGCGAAAGGGAAGCACCGGGTACGCTGCGTTCGGCCGGGAGGCGTGATGAGGCGACATTCCTGATGAAGCGGTTTACCAGGAGGGAACTGCTTCGGGGATTGGCGGTTGGGCCCGGGCTTGCTATTTGGGAATCGATCGCGCATGCGGCTCCGCGCTTCCGGAGTCAATTCGCCGCCAGCCCGTTCCAGCGCCTCAATATCCTCTTCCACGGCCTTTCGGTCATCGAGTTCTCGAGCGACGAAGTCCACGTTTATCTTCCCCTCGCCGCGTCCGACTACGCGTACCTGGCCGGCACTTGGATGCAGGAGGTTTCCCTGGCTCGTGGCGGCGAATATCGCCTGTCGGGCGTGATGACCGGCCCTCGCCCCGAACTGCGGCTGATCCGCCCCGAGCAAAACGCGGTCTTCCATGATCGGGCAATCGATCAGGCGTTTTCCTTCTGCAAGTTCGTTCTGCCTTTTCCCGACTACGTCACTCCGCTTCGCTTGCTCCGCAAGGAGCGCGGGAGGAATTTTTTCGCCGGCTCTCCCGGGCCGATTCTGGATCCGGCCGCGATTCCGCAGGTGCTTGCCTTCGGCTATGCTCGTCCCGCTTCCACCGAGCCGCTCGAGCTTCGTCCGCTTTCCTGGACCCCGGTGATTGTAGGAGGCTGCGTGAACCTTCACGTCTGGGACGCTCCGGCGAAAAGGCCCACGCAGCAAGAGGCCCTGTATGCCTTCTCCCAGATGACCAAGCTGGCCGGAGCGCCGGCCCTTGCGCTCAATCCCGCCTACGCGGAAATCAAGCCGCCCGCGCCGGATGAGAGGCCGGATCTGCCCGGCCTGAGTTGCCAAGGGGAATGGACTTTGGTCGAGAGGTTGAAGGTTCCGGATAGCTGCGGCCGGCACAGGAAACGCGACTCGAAAAAGGCGCCCTTCGACAGCCTCTCCCTCATCCTCTACTGATTGCGCCGCCGGCGCGCTCGAGCTGCCCGAATACGGTTCGATGCGGCCACTCCATCGGGAAGGTTACAGCCGGAATTCGCGATGAATCGCGCGCACGGAACGGCCCAGGGCGCTCGGCTCGACGGCCAGGGCGACGCCGTGGCCGGAAGGGCCGTTGGCGACGGCGAGGACGTTGATGCGGCGGCGGGCCAGCGCGGCGAAAATTCTCGCGGTGACTCCGGGGGCGTGGCGAATTTGAGCGCCAACCGCCGTAACGAGGCCGACTTCCTCGGAGGACTCGAGCACCAGGCCGTGGCCTTGGGCGCGAGAGGAGAGTTGCTGCTCGATATTGGCCAGAACCGGCATCTCCTCGTGCGTGATGGCCAGGGCGAGGCTGTTTTCCGCCGAGGATTGCAGCAGGAGCAGGGGATGGGCGCGTGTCGGCTCGAGCCAGCCGAGAACGCGCCTGGCCAGTTCGACCGGACCGAGGGCGCGATCGGCACGGACAGCCACCAGATGAACGCGGGGAACAGCTGTGACGGCGGTAACGCTGGCGCGGCTGCTGGCGCCAGGAAGAATGAGCGTGCCGGACGTGGAGGGCCGGAAGGAATTGCGCACGCGCAAGGGAACGCCACTCTCCATGACGGGCAAAATCGCCTTCCAGTGAATGACCTTGGCCCCAAAGAAGGCCAGTTCGACCGCTTCGGCATAAGTCAGCCGGGGAATCACGCGCGCGCCGGGAACCAGGCGCGGATCGGCGGTCATCACCCCGTCGACGTCGGTCCAGATGGTTACTTCGTTGGCCCGCAGAAGGGCTCCGATGAGCGTCGCGGTGTAATCGGAGGAGCCGCGGCCGAGCGTGGTGGGAATGCCCGAGCGAGTGGCGCCGCGAAAGCCGGTGACTACGGGAAGAATGCCTCGCTTCAAAAGTGGAAACAAAGTCCGGCGAAGGCGCGCTTTGGTCGCCTCGGGAAACACGGTGGCATCGCCGAAGCGGTCGTCGGTGAGGATGAGCCTGGCGGCGTCGATGGCCACGGCGGGAACGCCGGATGCGCAGAGCGTTGACGCCAGCAGATCGGCCGAGATCAGTTCGCCGAGCGAGGCGATGCTGTCGAGGCCGCGGGGCGTCGCCTCTCCAACCAGACCAAAGCCCTGGCAGATGTCTTCAAATACGCGAACGGATTTCTCGAGGCGCTGCGCAAAGCGGGATTGCTCGGCCGGCGGCAGCAGGGCCCGGGCGGTTTCGATGTGACGCTGGCGAATCTGCCGGGAGGCTTCCCGCCAGGAATGATCGCGGCCGACGGCCGAACGCGCCGAGTTCAGCAAAAGATTGGTGGTACCGGCCATCGCCGAGACAACCACGATCGTCTGCCGGGCCCGCGACGTAGCGGCGGAGCGGCGGGCGACCCAGGCGATTCGCTTGGCGTCGCCGACCGAAGTGCCGCCGAACTTCAGAACGCACAGCGGGCCGCGGGAGCCCTGACGGGCCGGGCGGGAACTCATGCGGTCACCGCAGCGCCACCGGCGATCGACGGAACCAGCATGACTTCGTCGCCGTCATGAAATTGATAGGCGGTACCGCCAAGAAAGCGAATGTCCTCCTCATTGACGTAAATGTTTACGAACGGCCGCAACTGGCCGGAATCATCGCGCAGATGACGGCTCAGATCGGGATGCTGGCGGCCGAGGTCGTCGAGCAGTTCGGCGAGCGTGGCCGCCGAGCATTCGACGCTGGCTGCTCCGCCTGTGAACCGGCGAAGCGCGGTCGGAATCCGCACGGATATAGACATCAGCATGCTCCTCTCGCTTCCCCGAGCCGGTCCTGGATCGCTCAGTCCGAAAGACGACGCGGAGGTGATTCGCCGGAGAAAAAGCCGGCTGCACCGGAACGGCGAAGCGACGACAGCTTCTACGAGTGAGGGAAGATACGGCTACCCATTCGCGTGTTCAGGCCTCATGTTTTCCCCTGTCGCGGGGGCGGGAGTTGGCACCAATCGCCCGGGTCGTTCCCAGGCCGGCTGCCGTGGCGTCGTCGGGCCCGTTCCCTCGGCCACTCATCATGAGACTCAGATCGCAAGGACCTGAGTCCAAGCAAACAATGGCGAGTGTAGCAGGCGCCGGTAGAGGCGGCAAGCGAGCTACGCCCGCCGGTTTGGCCCATGGCAACCGGCAACGAGGCGGAGGTATACTAGTTCGGAAGAGCCTTATTCCAGGGCGGAAAGCGCGGCATTGAAGATCGGCCCAGCCCCGCCGGCACCGCTCCCATTTCACGAAAGCGTGAACGAGGCTTCGCGGAGGAAAGACAGCCGTGGAAGATCCGCAGGAGCGATTGTTTCACCTGGTGCGCGAGCAAGCGGGCGCCGGGGACGATGGGTCTCCCGGTTCGCGGAACCGGGGGCTGCGGCGGATGATGGTGCTGCTGGCGACATCCTGCCTGGCGTTTGGTCTGACGGCCTTGTGGCTATCCCGCCTGGCGGCTCAAACTTCCACCCGGGGCGCCGATTCGCAGGCGGTAAAAGTGGTCGAAGCGCACTTTGCCGCGCTGCACCGCGGCGATTTCCGCGCCGCCTACGCGCTCTTCTCCACCCACTTGCGGCGCGAGATGTCGTTCCAGGAGTTCCATGAAATCATGGAGGCTCACCTGCCGCTGCTGCGGGGGAAAGTCAGCGTTTTCCCCGAGACGATCACGGCCGGCCGCGTCGTCGTGGATATCGCCTTCCGCGGAACCAATCCCGCGGACCTGACGGCCGTTTTTACCCTGGTGCAGAGCGGCGGCCGCTGGTGGATCGACGCCATACACTGGGATATCGAGCGGCCGCGGCCGCAACGCCTGATTCGCGCCTGATCGCGCCGGGGCGCGGCCCGATGCGCTCGCCTGCCCGTTGAAACCATTCGCTCGAAAAACCGGCAAGACTCTCGCTTCGCACGATGGGGCACGGTATCATTTGCTCGGGCCGTCGCCAGAGAGCGAAACGAATTCATGACCCTTCTCCACGTCATCATTCTCGCCATCGTGCAAGGTTTCGCCGAGCTGCTCCCCGTATCGAGTTCGGCCCACGTGATCGTTGCCGAGGAGCTGATGGGGATGAACCCCTCGGCGCCCCAGATGACCTTCCTGCTGGTCATGCTGCATACGGGCACGATGCTGGCGGTGATCGTTTATTTCTGGCAGCGGTGGCGGCGGGCGTTTTTTCAGAGTGTCGAGGGATTCAAACGCTTTGCCTACGTCTTCATTTTGGCCAATGTCTTTACCGGCGTGATCGGCCTCGCTCTGATCGAGGGAATCGAGAGGATCGTCTTCCGCCACCAGGCGCATGCCTGGGTCGAGCAGCTGTTCAGCCATCTGAACCTGATCGCGCCGGCGCTGGCCGCGGCGGGCATTCTGATTCTGGCCGCGGGCCTGCGCGAAGGGCGCGGGCGGGAACCGGATTCGGGCGGGACGGGCGAATTGACGGCCAAGCAGGCGGGGTGGATCGGCGCGGTACAGGGCCTGTGTATTCCCTTTCGCGGCTTTTCCCGCTCCGGGGCGACCATCTCGGTGGGCATGCTTGCCGGCGTGCCGAGAAGGATCTCGGAAGATTTCAGCTTCGCGCTGGCCGTTGCGCTCACGCCGGCTGCCGATGCCCGCGAGCTATGGCGGCTGGTCAAGATGGAGCATATCCAGCACAGCGCCAGCTTGTTTCCGAGCGTCATGCCGAGCATCCTGGGCGCATTTTTCGCGTTTCTGGCCGGTCTGGTGGCGCTCAAATGGCTGAGCCGCTGGCTCGAGTCGGGACGGTGGTACATTTTCGGTTTTTACTGCCTGCTTGCCGCCTGCGTCGTCGGATACCTCTATCACGTCGGCTTCTAAGCCGGAATCCTTGCTTTGGCCAATATATTGGGGCAGGCAAGCCGGCCGCACCGGGGATGTGTCTGCGATTCGGAGCGCGAATGGCGGTCTAGCGGAACGACGGCAGGCTGCCGCCGGGCTCCCTGTTTTTTCGGATCACAATCCAGGCGAAGGCGAGCAGCGAGCAGCCCGGAACGACGATCCCGGAGAGCGGATAGAACCAGATCGCGTCGTTTCCTTCCGCGACCAGTATCACCAGCGGCGCCGAAACGAATGCGAGCAGGAAAATCTCCACCACGCGGCGAAGCCTCGTATCCGGCCGCAGGCCCAGCCGGCGCAGTTTCGCGCTTCGGTAGGCGAGCGCCCCGAGGATCATCGTGACGCCGCCAACCAAACTGTCCATCGCGAAGGGGTAACCGCGAAGTCCGGTGTAGATTAAATAAGCTCCCAATACGATGGCAAAAATCGTGCCGACGAGCGGTTTCACAAGGGGCAGTATACGGCGGTTTCTCCGGCGGACGACGGGCGTCTCCGCTGGCCACGCCGGCCGGCACGAGGGATGGGGCAATCCGCTCTAGGCTGCCGGGGAGGGAGCCGGCGGTTAGGCGCCCAGCTTGAAGGTCACGTTCGAGGTCTTACCCGCGCGCACCGTAACCCGCTCTGTCCTGGTTCCCAGCTTCTTCTGCCAAACCTTGATCTGATAAGTACCCGGCGGGACGCCGGTCAGCTCGAATACTCCGCCCGAACGCGTGAGGGCGTAATAGGGATTTTGGGCGATGACGACGTAGCTCGTCATGTCCTTGTGAATGTCGCAAGCTACCGTCACCGTCTCGGGCCGTATCATCGTCAATTCGAGCGGTTTGCTTCCCTTGGGCATCACATGATTCGAGGAGGGGTTGAGACGGGCAAAAATTTGGACGTCGTGAGCCACCGGATCGCTGTTCTCCACTTTCAACCGGCCCGGCGCCATGAGGACAACGGAGGGAGTAAAAGCGCACTTCTTCTGATTGACGACCGCCTTCGGGAAAGCGAAGGCCTTGCCGTGGGTGATGTGATCGATCCAGACGACGGCATCGACGACCCCGCCCTTTTCCACCCGAATCGGGTACGACACCATCGTGCTGCCGCAATAGGCGGGATCCTCCGTGTTGACCATCGTCACTGGCCGCACGGGCTTGCCAACGTACAAAACCCTCCCCTGAATCGTACCGCTGGGCCCGGCCTGCACGGTGTAATCCTCGGCGGGAGGCCCCGCCGCCCGTCCCCTGCCGCCAATCGCCGCGACGGCCAAAACGGCCAGCGCCGGCGCGGCCACTGCCAGGACCGCTTTCCCCTTCCACGTTCTCCGAATATCTCGCATTTCATTTCCTCCTTTCCGAAGCGGGAAATTCAAGCTGATCCGCCGGCGGCCCTGCTGTTTTTTGCCCGGCTCATGTTCTCGCCGGAAAAAAGATTGCCCTCCAGATTACACCGTTCGGCACGGATCGCATCACGGAAAACCATGGCTGCAATGACGCGTCGCCGGCGGCGGCTTGTGAGCCCGCGCCGCTTCCGGTAGAATGACGCGCAGCGGGAATCCTGCGTCAAGCAGCGGAAGCGGAGGTAAGTTCGGAACCTAGCGGATGGCGCCGAAATATATTTTTGTGACCGGTGGCGTGGTTTCCTCGTTGGGAAAAGGAGTCGCCGCTTCGTCGATCGGCTGCCTGCTCGAAAGTCGCGGTCTCCGCATCACCCTCCAGAAGTGCGATCCCTACCTGAACGTCGATCCGGGAACGATGTCGCCCTACCAGCACGGCGAGGTCTACGTGACCGAGGACGGCGCGGAAACCGATCTCGATCTGGGCCACTACGAGCGGTTCACCAACGCGCGGTTGAGGCGCGAGAACAACTGGACCAGCGGGCGCATCTACGAATCGATTTTGGCCAAGGAGCGCCGCGGCGATTACCTGGGCAAGACGGTGCAGGTGATTCCCCACGTCACCGATGAGATCAAGGCGGCCTTCCAGCGCGTCGCCGACGGCGTCGACGTCGTCATCATCGAAATCGGCGGCACGGTGGGCGACATCGAATCGCTCCCGTTCCTCGAAGCGGTGCGCCAAATGCGCCTGGAATTGGGGCAGGAGCAGACGCTCTACTGCCATGTCACCCTGGTTCCCTTCATCCCGAGCGCCGGCGAGCTGAAGACCAAGCCGACCCAGCACAGCGTCAAGGAACTGCTGAGCATCGGCGTGCAGCCGGACATCCTGCTCTGCCGCAGCGACCGCCAGCTGCCGAAAGAACTGAAAACGAAAATCGCCCTCTTCTGCAACGTCGCCGAACCCTGCGTGATTTCCGTTCCCGACGTTGACACGATCTACCAAGTGCCGCTCTCGCTGGCCCGCGAAGGACTCGACGAGCAGATCCTCTCCCGGCTCCATATCGATGCGCCGCCGGGCAATCTGGACCCGTGGATCGATCTGGTCGAGCGCATTCGCCATCCCGGTGGCCAGGTGCGCATCGGCGTGGTCGGCAAGTACGTGCAGCTCGAAGACGCCTACAAGAGCCTGCACGAGGCGCTCTCGCACGGCGGCCTGGCGCATAACCTGCGCACCCGGGTCGAATGGGTCGAATCCGAGCACCTCGATTCTCCCGAAACCGCCGAGCGCCTGCTGGCCCCGATGGATGGCATCCTGGTCCCCGGCGGCTTCGGCAAGCGCGGCATTGGCGGCATGCTCGAGGCCATCCGCTTCGCGCGGGAGCGGAAAGTGCCGTATTTCGGCATCTGTTTGGGGATGCAGTGCGCGGTGATCGAATTCGCGCGGCACGCCGCCGGCCTCGAAGGCGCCAATTCCACCGAGTTCGATTCCCACACCCCGCACCGCGTCATTTACAAGCTGCGCGAGCTGATCGGCATCGAAGAGATGGGTGGAACGATGCGCCTGGGGAGCTGGCCGTGCCGGCTCGAGCCCGGCTCTTTCGCCGAGTGCGCCTATCGTGTCACCGAGATTCACGAGCGCCATCGCCATCGCTACGAATTCAATCGCGACTACGAAGCCCCCCTCACCCGGGCCGGCCTGCGGATCAGCGGCCGCACGCCCGATGCCACCTACGTCGAGGTGGTGGAGGTTCCCGATCATCCCTGGTTCCTCGGCTGCCAGTTTCACCCCGAATTCAAATCGAAGCCTCTGGCGCCGCATCCGCTTTTCCGGGACTTCATCGGTGCCGCCCTCGAACATCAGCGGCGCCGCCGCGCCGAAGCGGGCGAATCAGCCGAAACGATTCCCCCGCCGGTGCCCGCCGCATAATCGCGGCGCCGGCCCGCGCCGCTTAAAAGCGACTGACTTCCATGAATATCCTCGCGCCCGGCTCGCCTTCGACGTTTTCCTGCACCGCCTGCGGTCGTCGATTGGCGCGATGCTCGCTTCGCTCGGCGGCCTGGACGCCTTGGTGTTTACCGCCGGCATTGGCGAGAATTCGCCCGAAGTGCGCGCCGGAGCCTGCCAGCCCTGCGGCTTTCTCGGTCTCGAAGTCGATCGCTCACGGAACCGGCAGCCGGCGCAAGCCGAAGACCGGGACATTGCGGCAAAGGATTCCGCCGTGCGCGTTCTGGTCATTCGCGCGCAGGAGGACAGGGCGATTGCCACCGAATGCTGGCGGCTGCTGAGCCAAGACTGAATTCTCGCCAAGAGTAATTGGGAAAAGATGAGTGACATTCGCACTTCTTCGTCGCAAAATGGTCCGTCGGCTCCCAAACAAAATAGAGTTCCGATCAATGGGAGGTTATAGCGATGCTACGGCGAACATTGATCTACACGGCGGCGGCTCTTCTGTTCCTGTTCGGCATGCGCCTGGGAACGATGGCAAAGGCGCAAGAGGGGCGGCAAAGCAGCGCTTCACTGGCCAGTACTATCCTGGCCGGCCATTCGGCTTTGCCCGAGGGGCGTCTGGCTCCCACGCTTCCGGCAAGCGATTTTCCCGATAATCCCGTGGCGCAACATGCCTACGCCACGGCGGCGAAAATCGAGCCGCTGCTCAGTCGGTTGCCCTCCGAATGCGGCGCTCAAGCAAAGGCGGCCCACGCCAGTCTGCTCGGCTGTTTTCAGGACCGGCAGGCGTCCCGCTGCCCGGCATGCCAAAGGGAGGATTATTACGCCTACCAGAAGAGCCGCGACGGCAAAAGCGCCCGCCAGATTCGCCAGGGAATCCTTCAGGGCGCCTGGAAGAAGGCGAATCTTTCGAGTTGGAAGCAGCCGCTGACCGTGAAAACCGCCGCCGTCAGGTAGGTCTGGCACGAGCAACTCAGCAACGCCGGCCCCGGGCGGCTCCCGAAATTGACAATCGCGCGGCGGGACGATAATTGTTATGCCGCCACTTGCAGACAATTGACTGCCCGGGCGCGCATCGGCGCCGGCACAACGAGTAACGGGAATGACTGCGGAGCCAATTCACCAAGCGACGAAACCCCGGGGAGAGTCCCATGACGCTTCCCGCGTGGAAGCCCTCCTCATCACCGACGGCTCCTGCATTTGCAACCCCGGCCCGGGCGGCTGGGCCTGCGTGATGCGCTCGGGCGATTCCACCCGCGAAATTTTCGGTAGCGAGGCCCGCACCACTAACAACCGCATGGAACTTCGCGCGGCCATCGAAGGCCTCAATGCTCTGGGCCGTCCTGGCCGAGTCACGGTCGTCACTGACTCGCAGTATCTCAAGAACGGAATCACGCAGTGGCTTCCCCGCTGGAAGGCCAACGGCTGGCAGAGAAAGTCCGGCGGCGACGGCCGGCGCGGGGTGTTGAACAGGGATCTGTGGGAGGAACTCGACGCCGCTGCCTCCCGCCACACGGTCCGGTGGCAATGGGTCAGGGGCCACGCCGATCATGCGGCAAATAATCGTGCCCACGACCTCGCTAGCGCCGCGGCCCGAACGGCCGGCCGAAACGGAAAAAGCTGAACGGAGCGGATTCTGCTATGCCGGCGCGGAGATTGCCCGGCCGCGGCGCTAGCGGTGCTTGGCGCGCGCCTTCAGAACATTGTTGTCCAGAAAGTCCGGGACGTTCTTTTCCCGCACCAGGATTGGATAACGCGAGCCGCCGTGATAGTCGATCGTGCACGTCTTGTTGTAGCCGTCGTTGAGCACGATCAGTTGGAGGGGTGCGGAATTCGTGCTGCTGGCCGCGATCGCGTTCCGCAAAAGCGTGGGCGAAAATGCCCTGCCGTTCACTTCGATCACTTTCATTCCGGGCGTGATGCCGGCCTGGAACGCGGGGCCGTTCCAGATCGAATCGTACACCGTCCCATCTCCACTGACACCGAGCCCGATGGAATAGAGGGCGTTCACGCCGCCCCCGTATCGCCGTTGCCCTCCGCTGGGAGGCTGATCGGTGAATTCCAGTTTCCACCCCGCCGCTTCGACTCCGCCCAGTGGCGCCTGGGCTGATGTCGAATCCAGGCGCTCGTTGAGGAATGTCGCCCAGTCGTAGGGAGCGACCTGGTTCAGCGCGCGGACCAGATCGTCGAAGGTGTAGGTTTCGAGTTGCGGTCCCTTGTTCGGACCGCCGAAGAACAGCTTGCAGAAATCATCGAGCGATTTCCGGCCGTGGGTCTGGCGGTTGATGATCGTGTCCACCTCCAGCCAAAGCAGATCCCCTTCTTCGTAGTAATCGGTTCCGCGCAGCCAGTTCATCCACCGGCCCGGATCCTCCTGTTCCATCGGTTCGGCGACCGCCGTATCCAGCAGCGGCCTCCAGGTTCGTCCGGGGCGCCCCGGCCCGAGCGATGCGGCGACTTCGGCCAGGTAGTGGTGGTAATCGTCCTTGGTCCACAAGCCGCTGCGCGTCGCCAGAACGTTGCCCCAAAAGTCGGTCAGTCCCTCGTAGACCCACAGCATGTCGGTTTTCTCGGGCACCTCGTAGTAGGGCGTACTCAGGTCGGCCGGGCGGCGGAATTTGCCGTTCCACGAGTGGGTGAATTCGTGCGCCAGCAAAGCGCCCACGTCGATCGCCGCGCTGGGCCCGGTCAACGTTCGTTCGGGCAGCCGGCTGTCGTCCGATTCGTGGTGTTCCAGGCCGAAATGCGAAACGTAATTGCTCAGCGTCAGCAGAAAGTGGTAGTCGCGGTAGTGCCGCGTGCCGAACAATTTCCCCGTTTCCGCCACCAGGTTCGTCAGGCCTTTGCGGACCTTCTTGCTCATGTCGAGGGCTTCCGGACTATCGGCCGCGATATCGATCTCGTGGTGGATGGGCTCGCCCGGCGGCGTCAGATCGATGGCCCGGTAATACTCGCCCGCGATCACCGGCGAATCGACCAGCCGGTTGAGCGAAACCGGCTGGAAGACGATCTGGTTTCCGGAATGGCTTTTGACCGCCAGCGCCGTGCCGAACTGCCAGCCGTCGGGCAGCACGAGCGTCGCGTCGAAGGTTTGATCCTGCGCGCGAATCGCCGCCAGATACAACAGGTCTTGATTCCAATTCACGTCCACCAGCTTGTCGGTCGACGATACCCCTTCCGTGTATTCCCCGTGCGAGCCGCTCGGCTCGAGATATTGGAACGCGATATGCAGCCGGCTCACTCCCGGCGGCACATCCAGATGGAAGGTCCACGCGTCGAGCAGATCGCGTTTCCACGGAATGGTTTTTCCGTTCGCGGTGAGCTTCAGGCCGGCGACGCTCATGACCGGTCCGTCGGGCGCGTGCTCGCCGGGAATCCATTTCGGGTAGTAAAGCGTCAGGGGGCCGGGACGCACCGGCACGTCCATTTCGGTGCGAATGATTCCTTCCGGGGCCTGGCGGGCGTCGACGGTCAACTCGATCGTCGGCCCTGCCAGCGCAAACGCCGGCACGGCCAGAGCGAGCGACAGAGCCAGATACAGGTATGAGAACAAACGAAATCGGGAACGGCACATGCGGGATCCTCCTTCCCGTGCGGCGAGACGCGTTGTAGCAATTGGAGACGATACCGCGCAGCAGGCCGCAACGATGTTAGGCTTCGTTTCCAACCCCCGTCAACGCGAGCAGGGGATAGGAGATAGAGCCGCGCAAAACCGGCCCTCAACATGTCGTGGGTCGGCGGCTGGGCGGACGCAAGGGAGGAATTGCACTGGGCAAGCATGCGAGAAGTATGGTGCGTTATGGCAGAAAATAGCATGGAAATCGCATGCTTATTCCCAACCGCTCTGGAAGTTGCATCCTCGTGACTTTTTCAATCACAGGTGGCAAGTCTATGTGGTAATTCTGGGACAGCTGAAACGCTGCTTCATTATAGAATTCAACCACCTGAAAATTGCTACCGAATCTCCTCTCAAACGTGTTGTCATCATAAAATGCAAATGGATCAAGAAAATACACCTCGACCATCCCCTTAATCACCAATCCGCGTTCAGCAGCACTCGCTAGCGGACCAAACCGTTGACGCAGCAACATCATAGTTTTCAGATTGTCTTCCGAAAGGCGCATGGTGCGATATTGCGCACCGTTCAGGATGTCCTCACGAGTGAAACCTATGACAGAAAAAACATCTGCATTCTTAAACTCAGGTTCTGCCATTTGCTCTATACTCCCATGCGGCGAATGTCAGTCAAGGTTTTCCCTAAGAAGACTATCTAAATCACTTTCATTTCGTAGGCGCTCCCCGGTTTCGGCATCTAAGGCTGCGAGAGACAATCTATTGAGTATTTCTTCCCGGTGATCTCTGCCGCGCAGGTAAAGCACAAAGAATCGAAGAATTGCCAGACGGATCGGAGAAGCCCACCGTTCGCATTCCTCATGTGTGACAAACTTGCCCTCAAGGTAAGGATCCACATCGTACTGGCCATGCACTAATTGACTTCTGCGTGAGTAGAACTTCTTTATTTCACGGAAAATGTTGGCTCTCTCTTCCGGTGTGGTTCCCACAAGCTGACTCACGCTCTGCGCAATGCGAAATGTGAATTCACTTTTGTCATTTGGCGAAAGTAGCGATTCGAGGGCAATGGCTAAACTGATTAGTCTGTCGGCTGGCTTGTCCTGCGTGTGACTGAATTCAAAATAATCTCCGGCGCGATAACTGGACTGACGCAAGCTGCTACGGAGGTCGTTTATTCGATCAAGAAACTTCGGGTGCTGATATAGCGCCCACCAGCGGGTGACGGTATCTCGCTCATCTGCGTTAAGAGTGTAAAATCGACGACCGCCTTCATATGGGAAACGACGAGGATTCCCGATAAAGAAAACTCCCCACTTGCGGATTTGGTTGACCCATTCCGGCAGGAAGTGAGGCGCTGCATAATCAATGTGAACTACTCCATCCTTGAAGTATTGCAACGCGTGGAGGAAAAGCTCGGCCTTGTTTTTTTCTCAAATAGCCACTTGACGGGCTCTTCACACGGCCCTTCCTGTTCCGAGACGATGAAAAACTCACCCGTGCCAGGGGGATTGAAGAAGGATACCGCAGAGGTCTCGCCGAGTATTTTTGAGATGGTAGGGCCGCCGAGGCGCTCCATCCTCACGTCTCCGAATTTCAGACTCGGTTCTTCGGCATGAAAGTTGAACACGTGACACAGTGATATTGCCTTGAAGCGTCCCTCCCCATAAATGGTGGCATCAAATCGCTGAAAGAGTTCCTCCAATCTCTCCTGGGGTGCACCGTCGTTGATCAGCAATGCAGCAGGACTCACAAACCCGACATCGAGACAGTGAGCGAGGGGACCGAGACCAACACAACATTCTCTTAATTGCCTATCTTGAGCCAATATATCCGAAAGCGTTGTCCGCACTCGGTCACCCTCGAATCCGGCAGTGGAGAATTGTCCGCGCCTAGTCTCCAGGAACTTGGCTTGTTCCGCATCAGCAGGCTCCATGACCCAAGGGAAAGCGAGATACAGAAATGGCGAGGCGGCATCTGGAATGATTGTTTCTGTCCGCGTTTTGATGGTTGCCACCACGCGTGCCTGCGCGATGAGAAATTCTTTCAATTGTGAGTATTTCTCGGGGGTTGTATTAGTTGTGGACATAGCATCACATTTCCTAACTTAAGATGAAAAGCCCAGCGCCGTATTCTACATCAAGACTGGTTTATGGGCGTGTGTCCAGTTCTTCCCACTATATCGATGAGGCGCATCCGGTGTGATCGACGCGGCCTGCTCCGCGCGGCCCTGATCTCTTTCAGCGCACTCGGTGACATACCACTCTTTTTCACGAGGACCGACAGCGGTATTTTCTTCAACGCGGGCAGGATTGTCATTTGCCACTCATCCCGCTTGGGGTCCGGGTATTCGGTGTAAACCCCGCGCTCATCGTGAATCAGCCCGGCTTCTACATCTTCCAGACGGTTCGATTCTTTGCCGATACACTCGATGTGCTCAATTCGAATATGCCTTCGATACAACAGGCCAACGGTTTGTTTGACACAGGGGTTTCCGTTTGCATCGGCGCATTTTGATTCCGGGTGAAACTCGTATTCCTGCAAAACGTCGCCGTAGGTTTTGACGCGAGCGCAGTGCCTGGCGCCGTGGTGCCCTGCCGTTGTGATCCCGAATTCATTTCCCGAGTACAGGTCAGTCCAATCCATGCGCATCCATTTCATTGGATTTGATTCGTATGGTGCGATGAGATGAAATCGTGCAGGGTCCACACCGACGGGATGGCCCAGGGGACTGATGTGGCACGTCAAAAGAAAATTGAACGGTTTGATTTGGTCGCTGTATTTCTTGCTCTTGTTGAGCCGGGCAAAGGACCGCATAACGGTGGGGCTACTGATCGTCACGCGCCCCACGGCAGGTGATCCCTCGAATCCCATTTTCCCCGTGCTCATGCCGAGCGAACGGCGCACGATGTTAAGCCACGCCTGCCTGATCCAGTCCCGGTCTTCACTCTCGGGATCGGTCGGATTCAACAGATGCCCGAGGCCATGCTCTGACCATCGAAGCAACACAGGTTCACCCCCGCCATCCTGCAGAAAGAGTGCGTATCGTTTGGCTGAAATTGCCAAGCAGTACAGCTGCCGCTGACGACCAGTTTTCGGATCGAAATTGTCATCTTCTATTTTGAGAACGGACCCCGGCACTGCGCTGCGGTCGTAAGGGTTGAGCGCAGCGAAGCTCTCAGCAATCTCTCTCACTTGTGCCCATGACAAGGCCTTGATGGCTTCGCGGCCATCCTGCATCTGATACGGTCCACCAGGACATGGCACAAGTCCTCCATGCTCAGTGACCACAATCGCCATTGAATCTGTATCCTCCATCGCGTTCGTGCCACCCAATTCAGTGACTGAGTGTTCCAATAAGGCCAACATGAGACGTGCCGCGCCTGTAATCAGCGAAGCGAGTGGAGGGAAGCAATATTCGCCCGGCACCTCTGGGTGAGCGACACGGCAGGCGAAGGGGTCTGCGTCAATCCCGTGGCACGTCACGTTTGACTCTCGGTCAGCTTCTTGGCGGTTCATCTCCGCATAGATTCCATAGCTGGTCGAATTCGCGAGGACTTTTAGCGCTTTATCGAGCCGTCTTTTCTCAATGTCGGTGAGGTCGGAACGTGATGACAAGTGTTTCCGTTCCTCGATTACGACTCTGAAAAAATCCTCACGTCTGGGATCGACTTCGATAGCACCACGCAGCTTCACAGGCGCGAGGCCTGGAAGCGTACCTTGAGGCTCCATACGGAAGGCATCGACAATTTTGGGTATGCGCCCGGTCAAAAGCACAGACGCGACAACATCCGGGAGTGAGAACCACAACGCCACGCTGTCCTCGCTGCCCTTGGCGTAGAGATGATTGATGCCAATCTGCCAATCGTTGCCTCCTGTGCCGTATCTCGCCCGCGTCGGCAAAATATCCCCATTCGGAATGACTTTCACGAACGCAGGCAAGCGTAGCCACGTCTCGGGCTTGAAAAGATCGGCAGGCTTCAAATGTCTTAGGAATTCCTCAATTTCACTTTGGCAGTGCTCGACAACCTTAACCTCGTTCGCTATGACGTATTGCCAAAGCCCCATGAGGCTGTTGACCGTGGGATACATCGAAAGAAAATCCACGTATACAACCGGAACCGGCACTTTGCGGATGTGGGCGCTGGCACGTCCACCGAAGAAAGCAGACTGTGCGTATCCCAAATATTTCCTGGGAAAATCTGGCTGTCTTTCAAGGATGGGGATGATCCCCATGGCCCGCAGGTATGCCTTCCCGATGGAAGCAGGAGAATACGCCCTTGTGGCCTGAAGACTGATCGGATGTTTTTGATACTCTTCGATCAGCTTGCACGCCAATTCAGATGTTGCCAGAACGTCGCGCCGGTTGTAATCGATGTATTCCTCAGTGACTTCTCCGTGATGGTTTGTTTTCTGCTTTCCATGTGCGACACCGAACGCCTCGCACGCAGATTCCAGAGAATAGCCCCGGTCGGTTAGTGCAAATGCGAGTGTGCGCAAATCCAGCAAGTGACCGCGAAATTTATATCCCGGTTCAGGCTGACCGCTCGGCGATCCTTCGGGGATCATATCGGTCCGGTCCGCATTGTTCCGTGCTGTGAACCCCTTCAACGCACGCTTGCTATCGATCTGCTTGATGCCGATTCTGGGCCGGAAGTGATTTGTTCTTTGTCGCCCGTTCTTGTCCGTGTATTGCCACATGCCAAGTGAAAAGCCGCCAGCGAATCGGCCCCGCGCCGGTGCACAATCGTGGGCGATTCGCGACAGGTCAAACGGCTGATTGAAGGCAACGACAAGACATCGGCCTTTGTATGCAGCGAAATAAAGCACGTCCAGGAACTCGTTCAGGGATAACAAGCGCAGTTCCGGTCTGCCTTCCTGACACGTCTCGGCTCGGTGCGTTGCAACGTAGCGTTCCAGGATTTCGCGTTCCTTCGCTGGCAGTTCATCGGCGTATAAAAGTCCCTCTTCCAAGCATTCCCCGTTTACGAAAAACCGATAGCTTCCAAACGTCAAGCGTTGGGTGGGGTCGGTGCGTGTTTCTGTGTCGAAGACAAGCATTGCGGAAGGCAATTCGGGTGCCTGCTGTTTTCTGTTACTCCCTTTCGCGTCCGGTGGCTCCGGGTAAACGCGAACGGCAATAGGTAGCGATATTGGCTGATGAATCGACATTCGCTTAACGCCTGGGTGTGAATTTTCTTAGGTCAGTCTTCTCCCACCATCCCGGCCCGTGCTGTTCAACCATCGATGCGTTATACGTTTCAAGCATGTTTGCAATCCGAAGGAGCAATTCCTTCATGAGATAAACGAGAGTGTCTACAAAGCCCCGGATGGACGCGGCTGCCGCAAGCACCGGATTTCCGTCCGGGTTTTCCAGAGTGTCTTTTGGCCAGTCGTGTTGGGCTGGGCTCAGGACCGCACGGTGATCATTGACCGGCACGGGGACGGTCGCATTGCTATTCGACTTGCCCGCGACGTGGTGCGCATCGCATATGCTCTTCCCCTGCCCCTTCCGCTGGCAGGCTGCGCAGATGGTGGGGTTGCTTCCCTTTATGAGTGCTTCCGGTCGGCTCTCACCGCACGCGCATTTCTTGCCCGCTCCGATCCGCCGCGCCGCACTAGCTTTGCGCTGGTATTTTCTGATTGGATTACGCGGTGGTGGTTCCTTCGGCATCATGCAACCCCCGCATAGAGAGATTCGAACGACAAAGCGCCAGCCGACGCCAGTCGGTCCAGAACTTCCAGATCGGTCAGCAGTGGGATTCGCTTTCGGCTGGCGTCCATGATGCGCTTCTTCCTGAATTTCTCCAGAGCTGACGCATCCCCCGTTTGCAGATATTTCTGAACGGCTGCCCAATACTGACCAAGACGGCTCGCCTGCCGAGAATCGCGAAGGGCAATTTCTCTCACCCCCTCAGGGGAAGGAATGGTGAGGACCCGAAGCAGCGTATCAGTGGGTCTTGCTGCGTACCGCCCATTGCGGCCCTTGCGCAAGGCAGGCTTGGCCCAGCGGATCACCGTGCGCGGACCAAGACCAAATTCCTGGGACGCCTGTGTGAGCGACACCCCGTCGGCTCGCATCTTTGAGACCGCGTGGGTGATGCGGTTCCAGCGGTCTTGGGATCGGGCAGGCATGGCGGAAAATTGCTTTAGAGTTCGCGGTGCTACAAGCCGAATTCTCGTTGACCGACGTTTGCGATTTTTTCTTTTTGCTTTCATGCAGACAGGTTTTCGCGAACGCGAGGTAAACTCAATCAAGCGTCATTGTATTTGGGGATGAAATTGTCGCAACCTAATGAAAACAAAAGCCGAGGCAGACCGAGAAAAACTACCGATGAAGAACTTTTACGCTACGAGGGACTTTGGGTTGACACTTTCACTGGCCTGCGCGACGGCACCTCTGAGGCTGAAACCGTCGTTCCCGCCAGATCGGGCATGTTTGTCAAATCGAGCGGGGGAGAACGCGAACGGGTGTATTCACACGTTCCGGGCGAAGCCCCGCGCGTTGTGCATGAGCCAAGGTTTTCCACCACTCCCGACGAGAAGCGGCGTTGGACACTTCGCAAACAAGAAGAGGAAAAGCAGTTTGAAAAGACCATCCTGACGCCGCATGTTGACATTGCTCCAGCCATTCCCGATGAACGCAGCTTATGGGAAGCACTGAAGCGAGCACAGACAGCTGCTCAGGTCCGGAGAATTTGCAGTCGATCCAAAATATGGCTGAGGCCTCGAAGAATTGAGTTTCCGGACGGCGGTTTCGTGGAGTGGTGGGCCTTTCGGAGAGTCTTGTACCAAAGAGCGCAGGAATTTTGCCGAGCGAAACTCGACCCCCGGTATCCTGGGCGGGACCAGAGGGCATCGGGAGACTACCGGAGAATCGAATATTTCGCTCGTGTGCTGTCAGGCCTAACCGTTGGGCTTGCGCCATCAACCGCCGTGGAGCGACTTAGAAGAATGCGGCATCCGGGAGAATGCGGGTGTTGGCGCTGCTTCCTGGGGATCGGCTCACAGTACGGTAAGAGCTTGGTACAACTTTTGTGCGAGCGCGGCCCCGCATGGCGAATATAAGCGTTGTTCACTCAAGCAAAGAAAGGTTGACTGATACCTCTAAATAGACTACATATGTAGTGTGAGTATACGCTTAACGACAGTCGAAACCGCTACGAAAACGGGTCTCAATCGTGTCACCCTTCAGGAGTGGATTCGAACGGGCCGAGTGAAGGCTCCAAAGCTGGTGCTCCGCAACGGTAGGGCGGTGCGCCTCTGGTCTCAATCTGACATAGAGAGTTTGCAGCGGGTGAAGGCAGAAATCTACCGCAAAGGTAGAGGACGGAAGAAAAGCAAAGCATGACAGAGCAGGACGCGCCGGTGCAGCAGCACCGGACGCGCCCCTAACCACCAAAGGAGGCGTCACACTCCAATGGCAGCTACGCAGACGTTACCGCAGGTCCCGCAGGTCGGCAATTTCGAGGTTCCATCCTCAACCCCACCGGAACTCGGCATTTCAAAGAGCCAAACCGTAGAAGTGCTCACGCCAAGACGCGGTGTGGTTACTCTTTTTGGTTACGGGATCAGGGTCCGCGTGGATCGGGGCCACCTGATTCTTGAGGACGGGATCGGTGCTGCCCGTCGCGCGGGACGCTTCTCCCGCGTGAGGCATGGGCTAAAGCGTGTGGTTGCCATCGGGTCGGATGGCATGGTTTCGCTTGCGGCGCTCCGCTGGTTGGCTGACCAGGACGCGGCCTTTGCGATGCTCGACCGTAACGGCTCAGTGCTTGCCGTGACCGGCCCCGTTCGCCCCTCTGATGCCCGCTTGAGACGCGCTCAGGCTCTTGCAGTGCAATCCGGAACCGGCCTGCGAATTGCGCGACAATTGGTGAATCAGAAAGTCGCTGCCCAGGAGCGGCTGGCCAGCGATGGCCTGCAAGCCCCGGCTGTTGCGCAAACGATTCGCGAAGCTCGGTCTGCATTGGCTTCGGCTGCGACGATTGATTCCCTTCGCGCACAGGAAGCGCAGGCAGCCCACGCTTATTGGTCCGCATGGCGCAACATCCCGCTCACCTTTCCTAAGCAGGATGCCCGCCGCGTGCCGGATCACTGGCTGACTTTCGGGACGCGCATTTCTCCGCTTTCGGGTTCCCCCCGCCTTGCCGCCAATCCGGCTAATGCCATCCTGAATTACCTGTATGCCATCCTCGAAACGGAAGCCCGGCTTGCCGTTGCAGCACTTGGCCTCGATCCCGGTCTTGGCGTTATGCACCTCGATAGCCGGACACGCGACAGCTTGGCTTGCGATTTGATGGAACCGATCCGGCCACAGGTGGACGCCTATTTGCTCGAATGGATCACCCGCGAGGCATTCCGCCGGGAGTGGTTTTTTGAAGAGCGCAACGGCAACTGCCGCCTCATGGCTTCACTCGCTACCCAGTTGGCCGAAACCGGGCCGACTTGGGCAATGGCCGTTGCGCCCCTGGCGGAATGGGTGTCCCACACGCTGTGGAGAAGCATCTCCAAGTCAGTTCGCCGAAATTCGCCAGCAACAAGGCTCACCCAGTCTCACAAGCGCGGGGCCAAAGGAGCGACTCTCATGCCACCAGCCAAGCCCCTGCCCAGGCCTCCAGCTGTTTGCCGGGATTGCGGTGCCCCAATCAAACCAGGCCGGAATTACTGCGCTTTCTGCGGAGTTGTTTTTTCGAGGGCGGGTCTCATAGAGGCTGCAAAGCTCGGGCGAGCGGCCGGGCACAGCCCAGAGGCGCGTGCCCGCCAAGCTAAGAAGCAACGCCGCAATGCCGCTGCACTGAAGAGGTGGAATCCCACGGAGCAACCCGAGTGGCTGACGGAAAATTTCTATCGCGAAGAGATTCAGCCGCATCTTGCGGGTGTCACCGTACCGGCCATTGCTTCCGCCCTTGGCCTTTCCCAGCCTTACGCGGCGAGGATTCGGGCCGGTAAACAGTGCCCTCATCCAAGACATTGGCAAGCGTTGGCGCGGCTAGCAGGAGCTTCGCGGGATCGGAAGACACATCTTCAATGGTCGGCAAGCCGAATCGGAAGCCTATAGCATCGAAGACCCCCTATCTCGATCACGGCTGGACGCCTTCGCATTCCGCTCATTCTTCAGTAATTAAACAAGTGTTGTCGGAAAACAAAAGTTTTCTGTGGAAACTATTTTCTAATGTTATTTCACTGGACGAAGGTCTTGTCATCCTGAAATACTTTTTCAGGACATAGAAAGTAGGTGGCAGGCAGCCAATTCAGGTGTCTCCCCTCCGCAGCGACTCAAGGAAACACGTCTTCCGATGGAAGGCGGGTTTCCAAATGAATTCCGTTTGTGATGGTGAGGGTCATGCCGCTGGCAGACTGCCCATTGCTGCAACTACCGGCTTGAGGAGAACAAATGCCGAGAAGAAACTTGGAATCTCAAATCGTGCGGCTCCGACAGGAAATCGAAAGGCTCTCTGCTGAGCACGCGGAGAAGATGAAGCAACAATCGAGCACAGCGAATGCCAAGCTGCGCGCAGCAGAGGCGAAGCGAGCCGAAATCCTGGCTCGCCGCATACGTCAACTGAATGAGATGCTGGACGCCCTTCAGCGTGCGCAGTCAAATTGAGTGCTTGCCCACACGGGAAGCACGATCAAAAATGACGTCGAACACCCACCGGGACAGTGAATGAACTATCGAACCGAACGATGGTGCAATATATGAGTTCCGGTCGACTGAGCACCGATCCGTTCCCTGCCCCCTCTGGCCTACCCCAGGTCGAGAAGCGCAGCTTCGGCCCTAAGGCTTTCCAGAGTGTCTCGCAGGAGTTTCCTCGACTCTACACCGAACGATTTGGCCACAGCCTCAACGTCCTCCATGATCCAAGCCGCCGAGATGTCTACCGCCTCAGAAGGAGCAGCTTCACCATCGCCGCAGGTCTTCACTTGCCGTTTCGAAACGGTTAAGCGGAGCGAGCTCCCCCGTTCATTACTACGCATGAGGGCCACCTTTGTACAAGAATTGTTCCGAGATGGAGACAAGAACATGTTTGGCACGCTATCACTTTTCGCCTGGAATGCTGAGAGCTATACCCGTGGGAAAGTGGCGACCTTGCCAAGTGCCTTTGGAGTAAACGTTCCAGCAGTGACGTTCGACTCAATAGCACGAAAGTGCCATGGATTGCGCCATGTCCCGAACCTCCGCGTACTGGGCTGGCAATACCTTCAAGTTATAATGCTCTTGCTTTGCTCTGTAGCTCCGCGATAATCGTTTTCATTATGATCATTGGCGAACGCATTAGAACCTTGAGGGAACTGAAGGGGCTCTCGCAGGGCGATATCGAGAAACGCAGCGGCCTGTTGAGATGCTACATTTCCCGCGTCGAAAACGGTCACACCTCGCCGTCACTGGAAACCCTGGAGAAGTTCTCACGGGGGCTCGAAGTACCCCTACATGAACTGTTCTATGAGGGCGAGGAAGCTCCGGTTTTGTCTTCGCTAACCGCTGAAGACATCACCTTGCAGCCAAATAGCGGCCCGTCACTGCACCGACTCGCGGAACTGTTCAGAGGGTTGGGTCAGCAGGACCGCCAGATCGTGCTTCAGACAGCCGAGCGGTTAAGCAAGATTTAGCTTGTGCTGGCGCAGGTATGCTAGTGGGCTTGCAAGCTGACAGGGTGTTCCCAGCCCCCAAATCGAGCAAGGAAAGACTACTCGCAAGCTCTCCCATAAGCCGGACGATCCCCTGCGTCTTCGGCCTGTGCCTGTGTCATGTATTCGCCGTGCTTCGTGGTCCCATACCACCTCGTGCCGGGGCAATGATAGACGCCCGAGGACGTATTGACCCAAACCTTTACGTTGGGATTGCCTTGATGCTCAGTCTTACCCGTTGTGCTCCCATGCTTCTTGGACGTGTTGGGCGAGGCAGACTCGCCTCCGCCCGACTGACAGGTTCTTCCGTATGCGGGGCGGTAACCCTTTTGTTGGGCCTCACCCTGCGCCATGTATTCGCCGCTCTTTGTTGCCCCATACCACCTCGTGCCAGGGCAGTGGTAAACCCCAGAATGTGTGTTGACCCAGACCTTGATCTTGGAATTGTCCTGACTCTGTGAATGAGAGCGAGCTGTGTCCGACAACCCGTGCGGAATAGTGTTGGCTGGAACAGATGCCGGGACGAACAGCAAGGCCACGATGAGGCCAATGGTTGCCAGCAGCCGACGCATAGCCACCTCCTTGTGATCTAAGAAAAGACCCCTGGGGCTAGAGAACCTTTTAACACCAATCGCGAGGTGTGGAACACATAAAGGTGATTTTGTTTTCTCAGGAAAGACCGGCGCAGGATCGATCCGAGATGCCCCTTCCTATCGGGTTAGATTGAATCGTTCGAGTGCGGGAATAGCGGTTAATCCTTGCGACATAATCCATTGGAAACGAACGTGTCGCGTCGTAGCATATCTGCCAACGGACGCTGTTGATGTACAGGGGGGCGCATCCTGGAAACGTGCGGCCTTCTTTCTCCTGCTGCGGCCTGAATGGCCAGGAGGGTAACAACCCCAAATGACGAAAGAGCAATTGGGCGAAAGCCTCAGGTCGAGGCTGGCTCAGAAATGCACGCGCGGAGAAATGGACGGGAATCTGCCCAGTGGCAGGGAGTCTTTCTCGGAAAACCTGAAGAACACGAACGATGACAACCTGATAGTTGGCTTCCTGAAGTGCGCCGTATGCGGTCAGATGAGCATGTCAGTGGAAGAAGCCGTGCGGTTCGCAGGGCATTGCGAAACCGCTGATGATTGGGTCAGGTTCCTGGTTGGTTGGCAACAGCAGTTCGGTTGGTGTTGTCACGACATCGGCAAGCCGAATTGCTAGGGGTACCCAGAGACATTGGGAGCCTATTGCACGGCGTTTTTCACTTAGGCCGGAGTTAACTCCTAGTCAACAGGTACCTCACATCAAGGCAAAGTCTCCGGCTCCGGAAACGTTGTATTCCCCCGAAACGAGAAATAGGTGAAAACAATACCTACATTGGTGATAGGGGTGTATAAGATATGCGTTGCCAGTGTTAATGGATGTCGGCCTTGAAAGTTCGGCCGAAAGGAGTACTGAGAATGAAACACACATGGAGAATTGCACTCGCTTTGCTGTTGGGAGCGAGCACGGTGATGGCGCAGAATCCGGTGACGACGCCTGCGCCGGAACCCAAGCCAGCAGCGACTCCTGGGATCGTTCTGCAAGACGGCACGCCCGTGAAGCTCCGGTTGACTGAAACTATCTCGTCGGCAAGCGCTCACGTAAACGACACCGTTCCCTTTGAAGTACTGGAGCAGATCAAGGTAGGCGGTCTCCTCGTCATCCCCAAAGGCAGCATGGCCTGGGGCACAGTGACCGAGGCGCAGCATAAACGGAGACTTGGCCGGGCAGGAAAACTCAACATCAGCGTTGTCGCCGTAAGGTTGCAGGACGGCGAAAAAGCCGCGCTCCGCGCCGTCAAGGATGTCAAAGGCGGCGGCCACCAAGGAGCGATAACGGGGGCAATCGTTGCGACAAGCATTGTATTTTTCCCGGTGGCCCCTCTGTTTCTTCTAATTCATGGCAAAGATATAACCATCCCGCAAGGTACCGAAATTACGGCGTACATAAACGGGGACATGCCAATTGATCCGTCTAAATTCGGTGCGACGAATGCACCAGCGAATGCCGTAGCCAGCCCTGAGACCGTCCTGATTCAATCTGTGCCTACGGGAGCGGACATAACGATTGACGGTAACTATGCGGGGAGTACACCCTCGACCCTGAAGCTCGGTCCTGGCCAGCACACAATTATTGTCAGCAAGTCCGGGTTCAAGCCTTGGCAGCGTACACTCAGCACTGAACCCGGCGCAAATGTCACTGTTGGCGCGACGTTGCAGGAGGACCAGAAAAAACAGTAAAGAAAGGCTGTTGCATAACGCCCAACGAATCAGCCGCACGACAATATCGCGCCCGGCGTCGGTTCGACGGTGGAGTCTCGCGGAGGGAAAGAAAATTCCGCACTTGAAAATCCCGTGGAAGAACCGCCGGGACTGAGGGGAGGGCAAACGCGGTACGTTCCCTACAAGGTCGAGGCTACCTGTCGCCCGGAGTCCCCGGAGTTGGGTGCAGGGTAGAGGCGGGCTGGCTGGGCCGCAGCCTCTTTCTTCTATCATAGGAGTAATCTCGGAAGCCTTAGCTCCCGTCAATAGCTCGCGAGCTTTGTCAGACAGACCGCCACCCTCGCCCAATAGGTCTGCTAGCTTGAAATCTGCCATCGCACACTGCGTGGTCGCTTTCAGCAGGTCCAGCAGAACGGCATTTTCCCCCGCGAGCACCCTTGAGCCTGCCACCCATGCCTCCCCCCCCCAGTGCGCGCACGGCCCAGGCCACACCAATGAGTGCCCTTGTGCCCACCCTCGCCTCAACCACAAGCCGTAGGGGGGCCGGTTTTGGCGCGCTCTATCTCCTATCCCGTCAACGCGAGCAGTTGCCGAACAAGAACGGAAGCCGGATCGGAGAAACTCGGATTTCGAGGCCTTTGTCCCCGGGCGCTTGCGGCCGGCGGGCTTATAGCGCGCTTGCGCGGGACGCCGGGCGGAAATCCTGTCATAATCGATTCCACTTGCAGGACCGGCTGGGACCGTGTGAACGCAGCGGAAAATTCGAAACAATGAGGGGGCAGGGCATGAATCGCACGCGAATTTCACGAAAGTCGGGGTTCGCTTGGCTGGCGGCGATGGGCGCTTGCGCCACGCTGCTGGTCGGCGCGTTTATCGTCTGGTCCGCCGCTCAAGCGCAGGACGGAATGCTTCGAGAAGGGCCGGCGCCGCGGCAGATGGGCGCTCCCGGAGGGTCGGGCGCCCGGAAAACGGCGCCGCCGAAGCCATTCCCTTTCACGTTGACGATCGAGGACGGCACGAGCGTCTCCTACCGGGTGCGCGAACAGCTCGTGGGCATCGATTTCCCGGATGACGCCGTGGGCAGATCGACGGCCGTCACGGGCACGATCGTGTTCAATCGGGATGGCTCGATCGACAGCAGCCGGTCGAAGCTCACCTTCGATCTTCGCACCCTCAAGAGCGATCAGCCCATGCGCGATGGTTTCATCCAGAAGCGCACCCTCCAGACCGAACGGTATCCCACGGCCGTGTTCGTGCCGAAGACGATCGAGGGAATGCCCGATCCGCTCAAAAGGCAATTTGGATTCCGCCTGACGGGCGATATGACCATCCATGGCGTCACCGCGCCGGTCAGTTGGCAGGGCTACGCCACGGTCGACAATAACAGCACCCTCGTCGCGGGCCGCGCGTCGACCGAATTCAAGTTCGAAACGTTTGGCCTCGCCGTTCCCAAGCTCGCTCGCTTGCTGAGCGTGAACGACAACATAGCGCTCGAAGTGGAATTTCGCTGCAAGGTCAATTGACTCGCTCCGGGCGCACGGGGCCTGGCGCGGATTCCTCTAGCGCGTGTGCCGGGTAGCTTCCCAGGCCTTGCGCAGTTCCTCGCGCCGCCCGAGGACGTACGCCTTGGCCTTTTCGAAACTGCCCAATACGCGGCGCCCCTTGATGGCGTTGCACGAACGGCAGCAAGCGACCAGGTTGCGGGGATTCTTCCTGCCCTTGCGAGCCCTCGGCACAACGAAATCCACTCCCAAGCTCAGGGCGTTCTCGAAGCTGGCCTTGCCATCGAGTCCGCAGTACTGGCAGCGGAAGTGGTCGCGTTTCAGAATGCGCAGGCCCTCTTCCCGAGTCACCGGCTTGGCTACCCACTGCAGCGTCCAAGGATCAAGCGGCATCGCGCACCTTTGCCATGCCTGGTAGCTGCCGGGTTTGTGCGCAGCCAGGCCGGTCTTAGAGCTTCTTGATCCCTTGATAAGCCCAAATTCCCGCGCTAGCCAGCAGGAGCAACCCGGAGGTCACTGCCAGCGCGAGAATCGGCTCCGCCAGGCGGGAGATTTTGGCGACTATCTCCCGCTGTTCCTGGAAATGGGTCGTGGGCGCCTTTGCGCCGGCCATTTGGAAATGGTGCTGTTCCGGACTGTCGATGTAGATCTGATCGTCTTCCCTCGACGACAGGGCTGAACGGTAAAGGAGGAGGACGATCAGAACGGCCGTAACGACACCCCAACTGACAAGGAGAATCGCTTGCAATGCTTGAATGGCTCCCCTCCCCGGCGGCGGCACTCACCGGAAAAGGTCAACGGAGGGTGCCGCTTCCTTCCACGGCACGAAACTTTCCAATTTATATCATTGCCGAAGGAGTCGGAGAGAATCGATGGGAAGGGTGTATCCTGCGGGCAGGATGAAGATCCTGATTTTAGGCGCGACGGGAAGCATCGGCCGCCATCTGCTGCCGCAAGCCGTGAGCCGGGGTCACGAAGTTACGATACTGGTCCGCGATCAAAGGCGGCTCGGCGAGCGGGGCCGGAGCGCGCGCGTGGTAGAGGGCGATGCGCTCGATCCGGCCGCCGTGGATCGCGCCGCCCAAGGCCAGGACGCGGTCATCTACGCGCTGGGCACGCGGCAGCTCTTCAAGCCAACCACGCTGTTTTCCGATTCGACCCGCATCCTGATTGCGGCGATGCAGCGCCGCGGGGTCCGGCGCCTCGTGGCGATCACGGGCGTCGGCGCGGGCGACAGCCGCGGCCATGGAGGGTTCCTCTACGACCGCGTCTTCTTTCCACTGCTGCTCGCGCGCGTCTATGCGGATAAGGACCGCCAGGAAGCGCTCATCCGCCAGAGCGCGCTCGATTGGGTGATCCTCCGGCCGGCCGTTTTCACCAGCGGCCCCGAGCGCGGAGACCTGCGGGCGGAAACGAAACTGGCAGGTGTGACGATCCGGAAAATTTCGCGGGCCGACGTCGCCAGTTTTACGCTCGATCAGCTTTCGGATAACCGCTACGTCGGCAAAGCCCCGCTCATCGGTTATTGAGGGCCGGACCGCGCGCAAAGAAAATTATTGGCTCAATTCCGGCAGCCGGTGGCGCACGGTGAGGCTCATCATGGGCGCGATCGCATCCCATTCCGCGAACAATTTCTACGCGCCGTTTTGGCCGAGTACCTGCGCTGGCAAAGGTCCCCCGGCCAGATCGGAGAACTTGTTCACGCAGGATACGGTGACAAAATCGTTGTCATTGCCCCCGTACACTCGCCGGTAGGTTTCGAAATACTCGCCCGCCTTTTTGTAGATCGGCAGAACTTCGGTCCTTACGAAATTCCGGTACTCGCCGATTTTGCCCGGCAAGACGCGGCGGCGGGCAAACACGCAAACCGGCGGATGCTTTCCCGCGGGCGTGTTGCTGAGTTCCGGCAGCGGAGCAATGACGTATACGTGAACGCTTTGGGTGTACTGGCCCAAACTGTTTTCCTGCTGCTCGGCTTTTTTCTTGCCGAGGCCGATGACCCGCGCAGGCTGCCCGCTGGGTGAGGTGAATCTCACCAAGGGCCCCACAGTAGTGTATTGATACTCGTTACCAAAGACCGTTTGATAAGCCTCCTGTATTTCGGACCCTCCCTTTTTGAGCGCGGGAATCAGCACGTTTTTCACACCATCGACCCAGTCGGTCCTCATGCCGGGCTTCACGGTCACGACGGTCACGCGTAGATACGCGGGCCGCGCAGGCGCGGACTGAGCCAGGCCCACGCCAGGAGTCAGCAGGATGCCGCCGGATGCGATCAGGAAGCCAAACAGAACCAGCCTTCGATTCGTTCTCATGGCCTTCTCCCTTTCTCGGCTGTGATTTCGCGCAGCCCTGAGGCGTCTTGCTCGCAATGGCGTAAAAGTCCGGTGAAAATGGACCCAAACGCCAGACAACCCTCTGCTCGCAGCGTCCCACGCCAGCAAGCCGCCACCTGAACGCTCACAGATCCTCGGGAAAAAATTAATAGCTCATGTCCAGTCGGTGGCGAACAGTGATGCTAACGAGGGGTGCTATCGCATCCCATTCCGCGAACAGTTTCTCCGCGCCGTTTTGGCCGAGTACGCGCGCCGGCAAAGATCCGCCGGCTAAATCGGAGAATTTGTTCACGCAGGCCATGGAGACGAAATCGTTGTCATTGGCGCCATACACTCGCTGGTAGACTTCGAAGTACTCTCCCGCCTTTTTGTAGACCGGCAGAACTTCGGTCCTTACGAAATTCCGGTAGTCCTGCATTTTGCCGGGAAGCACGCGGCGGAGGGCAAACACACAAACAGGCGGATGCTCTCCTGCAGGCGTGTTGCTGAGTTCGGTCTGCGGAGCGATGACGATGACGTGGACGCTTTGGACGTACTTGCCCAGGCTGTCTTCCTGCTCCGCCGCTCCTTTCGTGCCCAGGGCGCGGACCCGTGCGCCCTGCGCTCCGGATAGGGTGAATCTCTGCAAGCGCCTGACGGTGTAATACTCGTATTCATTTCCGAATACAGTTTGGTAAATCGCGACGGATTTGACTCCTGCTTTATTCAGGGCGGGCATCAGCCGGGCTTGCACGCCGTCGAGCCACGCGGTCCTCATGCCGGGCTTGATGCGCGCGAGAGTCACCCGAAGGTACGTAGGTGGCGCAGGCGCGGACTGAGCCTGGCTCATGCCGGGGATCAGCAAGGCGCAAGCGGAAGCAATCAGGAAGCTAAACGGAACCAGCCTTCGATTCATTCTCATGGCTTTCTCCCTTTCGCGGTTTTGCATTTGCGGCAGCCCGGAGGCGCCCACGGCGGATAGCGTAAAAGGCCCATAAAAAGAGCCCGCCAAATTTGAGCTGGTTTTTCCTATATCCAATTCCCGCCCGGCCCGTCAGCTTACACCTGGCCGCTTCGAATACAAAGCCTCAAGGGCCGATCGGAGCGAGCGTGCCCGGTCCGGCATGCTATGCTCCAGCATGCAGCCGAACGAACCATTCAGATGAGGAGGAAGATAGTGGCGGCAAAACGATTCGATCCCGGACGCGAATGCCTTGAAATAGCTCTGGATTCTCTGAAGACCCAACTCGGCAAAATCACGGCGTGCCTGCAGAAACTTCCCGAGCGGGACCTCTGGTGGCGGCCCAATGAAGCCTCCAACAGCGCCGGCAATCTGGTGCTGCATCTTTCCGGAAACGTCGGCCAGTGGATCACCTCGGGGATCGGCGGCGCGCCGGACGTGCGCCGCAGGGACAGGGAATTCGCCGAACGCGGGCCGCTGCCGCGCCGGAAGCTGGTGGCTATGCTGCGTACCAACGTCAACCAAGCCTGCCGCGTTTTGGCGCGCACGCCGGGCGATTCGCTGGGAACGCCGTATAGCAACTTGGGATTCCAAATGACGCGGCTGGCCGCCATCTTGCGCATCGTGGAGCATTTCGCCTACCACTCGGGCCAGATCGCCTACATCACCAAGCTCAGGACGGAGCGCGATCTGGGGCTCACCCAGCTACCGGCAGCCCCGGCGGCCAAGCCCGCCAAAGCCTCGAAGCCTGCTCGAAAAGGGCCGCGCTCGCGGCGCGCCCGGTAAAAAATCCGGTTCCAGCCCTCCCTGTGGCGCGGGCAGGAATGCACGCGCCACGGGGATCCATAGTCAATACGGCCACTTCCAGTTGCGGATTTCCGGCATGTCGTCGCCGTTGTCGATGATGTACTGCTTGTGATCGACCAGGCGGTCGCGAACGAACTGCTGGAAGTGTCCGCTGAGGCGCGCGAGGCGGGGAACCCGGTCGACCAGGTCCGAGGCCAGGTGAAAGCGATCGAGATCGTTGCGAACGGTCATGTCGAACGGGGTGGTGGTCGTGCCCTCCTCCTTGTAGCCGCGGACGTGGAGATTGTCGTGATTGGTGCGGCGATAGGTGAGGCGGTGAATCAGCCAGGGATAGCCGTGATAGGCGAAGATGATGGGCTTGTCGGTGGTGAAGATGGAATCGAATTCGCGGTCGGAGAGGCCGTGCGGATGCTCGGTCGAGGGCTGGAGGGTCATCAGATCGACGACGTTGACCACGCGAATCCGTACATCGGGAAAATGGCGGCGCAGCAGATCGACGGCGGCGAGCGTTTCGAGCGTGGGCACGTCGCCCGCGCAGGCCATGACGGCGTCCGGTTCCGAGCCTTGGTCGTTGCTGGCCCAGTCCCAAATGCCGATCCCCGCCGTGCAGTGCCGGATGGCCGCTTCGCGGTCGAGCCACTGCAGGGCGGGCTGTTTGCCGGCGACAATCACGTTGACGTAGTTGCGGCTGCGCAGGCAATGGTCGGCGACCGAGAGCAGCGTATTCGCATCGGGCGGCAGATAGACCCTGACGACGTCGGCTTTCTTGTTCACGACGTGGTCGATAAAACCCGGATCCTGGTGGGAGAAGCCGTTGTGGTCCTGGCGCCAAACGTGGGAGGTGAGCAGATAGTTGAGCGAGGCGATCGGCCGGCGCCAGGGAATCTGGCGCGTGACTTTGAGCCACTTGGCATGCTGATTGAACATCGAATCGATGATGTGAATGAACGCCTCGTAGCAGGAAAAGAAGCCGTGGCGCCCGGTGAGCAGGTAGCCTTCGAGCCAGCCCTGGCAGAGATGCTCGCTCAAAACTTCCAGAACCCGGCCGTCGGGCGAGAGACGTTCGTCGGTCGCGAGAAAAGGCCCGGTGGACATTTTGGAGGTGACCTCGAACAGGGCGCTCAGGCGGTTCGAGTTGGTTTCGTCCGGGCCGACGACCAGGAACTTCGACGGATTGAGTTTCATCACGTCGCGCAGGAAACGGCCCAGGACGCGGGTCGCTTCGGCTGATTCGACGCCGGGCTTGGCCACCGGCACGGTGTAGTCGCGAAAATCGGGCATCGACAGATCGCGGAGCAGAAGGCCGCCGTTAGCATGGGGATTCGCGCCCATGCGCCTCTCGCCCTCCGGGGCGAGCGCGGCCAGTTCGGGCATCAGCTTTCCGGTGGAATCGAAGAGTTCCTCGGGTCGGTAGCTTTTCATCCATTCCTCGAGCATTTTCCGGTGGCCGGCATTGGTGGCTACTTCGGGAATGGGAACCTGATGCGCTCGCCAGGTGCCCTCGACCGGCAATCCGTCTACCTCCTTGGGCCCGGTCCAGCCCTTCGGCGTGCGGAGCACGATCATCGGCCAGATGGGACGGCCCGAAAATCCATGGGCTCGCGACTCGCGCTGAATCTGGTGAATTTCGCCGATGACGGCTTCGAGAGCAGCGGCCATTTTCCGGTGCATCGGCTCGGGCTGGTCACCCTCGACGAAAACGGGCTTGTAGCCGTAGCCGGTGAAGAGATGGGTCAATTCCTCGTCGGACATGCGGCCCAGCACGGTGGGATTGTCGATCTTGTAGCCGTTGAGATGGAGAACGAGCAGCACGGCGCCGTCGCGGACCGGATTCAGGAACTTGTTCGAATGCCAACTGGTCGCCAGAGGGCCGGTTTCGGCCTCGCCGTCGCCGACGACGCAGCAGACCAGCAGGCCCGGATTGTCGAAGGCGGCTCCGTAGGCGTGGGCGATCGAATAGCCGAGTTCGCCGCCTTCATGGATCGAGCCGGGCGTTTCCGGCGCTACGTGGCTGGGCACGCCGCCGGGAAAAGAGAACTGCTTGAAAAGGCGCGCAAGGCCGCTCTCGCTGGGGGGAATGCTCGAATAAAGCTCGCTGTAGGTGCCTTCGAGATAGGTGTTGGCCACCAGACCGGGCCCGCCGTGGCCGGGACCGGTGATGAAGATGGCGTCGAGACCGAGCTTTTTGATCATCCGGTTCATGTGCACGTAGATGAAATTGAGTCCGGGCGTCGTGCCCCAGTGGCCGAGCAGGCGCGTTTTGACGTCACCGGGCTCGAGCGGGCGGCGAAGCAAGGGGTTGTCGCGCAGATAGATTTGCCCGATGGAGAGGTAGTTGGCGGCGCGCCAGTAGGCGTTGATTTTACGCAGCTCATCCTCGCTGATCGGCGCGGCGGAATCATGAATGTGTTTGATTTGGGTCGAATGTTGAGCCATGGGTATACTCCTTGGAAAAAACTAGCGCCGGAAGGCCGGCGCTGCAAACACGAGTTACAAAGCGGATTCCTCGCCGCCCCAGCGCGGGCGCGTAGAACCGCGTGGCATATTCCTTCGCCATGCGCCGCGTGCTGAACTTCGGGGCGACGGTGCGGATCGCTTCCTTCATGGTGCGAACGAATTCGTGAGGAATTTCGTCGTCCGAGCGGCGGTAATAAAGCGGAACGGTCGTGTCCTCGATCAGGCGGTAGATGGATTCCGCGTCTGGTTTCCGGCGATCCTCGGGATTCGCTCCGTTTCCGAACGCCCAGCCGTTGCCGTCATCGTACCCTTCGATCCACCAGCCGTCGAGAAGCGAAAGATTCGGCACCCCATTGACGCTGGCTTTCATGCCGCTGGTTCCGCTGCCCTCGAGCGGCGGCACGGGGTTGTTGAGCCAGACGTCCACGCCGCGCACCATCCGCAGGGCCAGTTCCTGATCGTAGTCCTCGACGAAGGCGAGTCGCGCGCTAAATTCGGGGTCCTGGGCCAGGCGGTTGAAAACCAGCCCGTTTGCGAAGAGCAGCCGCCGGAGAACCGTTCCCAGACATCGTCGTATAGATTGAGGAACCCGGCGTCATTTGCCGTGCTTTTCAGGGTCTGCTGGGGCAAAGAAGCGAGTATCCGGACCGGATTTTCGTCGCTTTCCCGCCACGCCCGCAGGTCGAGAGCGCGAAACATATCAGAGGCCCTGCGGTGCCATCTCCACCACAGGTTGTAGGCGATCTCTTCCAGGCGGCGGATGCGCTGGGGGAGTTGGGGAAAAAGGTTGCTGCGGCTGGGTCCCTGTTCCATGGCCATGACAGTCCTACGAGCGAGCCAGCAGGATCACGCTCGATCGCGGGCCGACCCGGTAGAGTCCTTGATTTTCAAAAGTAAGTTCGCGGCCATCCTCCAAAAAATCCTGCGGAGGGTCGCGAAAGGTGTCCGCGGCCAGACGCCACGAGCCGCCGGCGAAAGGCTTCGGCAAGACGAATGCCGCCGGTTCCACGCCGGCATTGAAGATGAGGCAGAGATCGGGTTCGCCGCGGCCGAAAATCAGGCAGGCGAGCGAGCGCGTTTCGGGATCGAACCAATCGGGCACAGCGCCTTCCGGGTTGAACCAGCGAAGATCGTCAACGGTGTAGAAGGTTTCTTGCCGCAGAACCGGATGGGCGCGGCGGAACGCGATCATGCCGCGGCAAAAGCGATGGATTTCGCGATTTTTCTCGGCCAGGCCCCAATCGTACCAGCTGATCTGGTTGTCCTGGCAGTAGGCGTTGTTGTTGCCGCGCTGCGTGCGGCGGAATTCGTCGCCGCCGAGCAGCATCGGAATGCCGCGCGAGACGAACAGGGTAAGCAGAAAATTCTTGATCTGGCGGCGGCGGAGCGACCCGACGCCGGGATCGTCGCTCGGGCCCTCGACGCCGCAATTGTCGCTGAAGTTGACGTCGTTGCCGTCCCGGTTGCCCTCGCCGTTGGCCTCGTTGTGCTTCGCCGAGTAGCTGACCAGGTCGTTGAGCGTGAATCCGTCGTGACAGGTGATGAAATTGACGCTGCAACCCGGAGTCTTCCCCGACGACTGGTAGAGATCGGAGCTGCCCGAGAGGCGGCTGGCGAAAGCGCCGGCCGCGCCGGGCGCCCGGGCCCAGAACCGGCGAACGTCGTCGCGGAAGCGGCCGTTCCATTCGGCCCAGCGCCTCTCGGAGAAGTTGCCGACCTGATAAGCGCCGCCTTCGTCCCATGCCTCGGCAATTAGCTTGACCTCGCGCAGGATCGGATCCTCGGCAATCGATTCGAGCAGCGGAGGATTGGGGAGCAGGCGGCCGTCCTCGCCTCGGCCCAGAACCGAAGCCAGATCGAAACGAAAGCCATCGACGCGCATTTCGGTCACCCAGTAGCGCAGCGCGTTCTTGATGAATTCGCGGACGACGGGATGATTGGCGTTGATCGTATTGCCGGTTCCGGTGAAATCCTTGTAGCGGCCGGGATCGGTTTCCTCGGTCATGTAATAGATCGAATTGTCGATGCCGCGCAGGCAAAGGGTGGGTCCCAGCTGGTTTCCCTCGGCGGTATGGTTCAGAACGACGTCGATGATGATTTCGATGCCGGCGCGGTGGAAGGCCTTCACCATCTCTTTGAATTCGAGCGTTTGCTGGCCCAGGTTGCCTCGGCTCGCATAGGAACCCTTGGGGGCGAAGAAGGCGACCGGGTTGTAGCCCCAGTAATTGCGGAGCCGCTCGCCGGTCTGGGGATTCACGCGGATGAGTTCGTTTTCGTTGAACTCCTGAATGGGCATCAGTTCGAGCGTGGTGACGCCCAGATCGCGGAAGTAGGGGATTCGCTCGACCAGGCCGCGATAGGTGCCCGGGTGCTGCGCGCCGGAGCTGGGGTGGATGGTCAGGCCGCGCACGTGCGTTTCATAGATCACCATGTCCGACGAGGGATGTCCCGGAGGACGAACTCCCTCCCAGTCGTAGTGATCGTGAGTGAAGACGCAACGGGGCATGGCGGCGGCGTCGTCCTTGGCCGAGGGGGTGGCATCCGGATAGGGAGCGGCCGGATCGAAGCCTCGCGCCGGGCGGAAATCCCACTGGTTGGCCCCGGTGATCGCGGTGGCGAAAGGGTCGAGAAGAAGCTTGCACGGATTGAAACGATGGCCGCTGGCGGGCTCGTAAGGCCCCTCGACCCGGAAGGCGTAAAGCTGGCCGGGGGCCAGTCCTTTCACCCAGACATGCCAAACGTCTCCGGTTCGATGACGCAAGGGATCGAGGTCGATTACGCGCGCAGGCGCCGGGTCCTCGGGGTGGTCGTAGAGTTCGAGGCGGACGCCGGTGGCGTGGCGGCTGAACAGGGAGAAGTTGACGCCTTCGGCGTGCGGCTGCGCTCCCCAGGGTAGCGGGCTGCCGCCGCGAACTTCGGCGCTCCCGGACACTGGCCGGGAATCCTCGGCCGGCAGAGTTTGCGCGCTATCGTCGGGCATGGCGGATTGTGCCGGCTGGCGAAACGAGCCGCGCGAGGGCGCCGGCGGGCCGTCGTGTGGTTCCGTCATATCTGGTTATGTTTCGTAAGACCGGCGAACGCGTTGTAGAGCCAGGCGAAGAGAAAGCCCGCGGTGGCTCCGTCGATCAGCCCGTCGATGGTTCCGATCACGGCGTCGCCAAAGCTTCGCGCGCCGTGAAACCAAGGATACACGGAAGCGACCATATCGAGGAAGGCTGCGCCGTATCCGGCAAAGCCCAAATGGATCAGGGCGACAAACAGAATCGCTCCGCCCCAGAGCAGGCCGCCGGCGATGGTCATCCCCTTCATGGAAAGTCGCGTCATCATTGCACCTCCTCGCACATTCAGGCTTGATGTAAAAGGGTCGGTCGAATTTTTCCATACACCGACTCCGGCTGTGGATCGAAGAAGCGGTACGCTGCCAGTTTCACGCGGTCATTGAGCAAAAACCAGGCGAGGGCGTACATCCAGACAAACGCCGCCCAGCCCCAGCCGATCGGGGGCATCAGGATTCCGTAAACGGCAAGCAGCGTGGCAATCGCCTGGGTGCCCACGACGGCCGAGAAAAGCACCGCCGCCGGCCGCAGCGTCCAGAAAGGACGGCGCGTGCGCGTGACGAAGATTGTGAGGTGGCCGGCAACCGAGAGCTTGAGATACATGAAGGACTGAATGGTTTCGCGCCCGAGGTGAAAAACGCGCTCGCCGAGATAGAACAGGCCAAAGGAAGCGACGACGCCGATGATCCCGAGGACCGTTGAAACGCCGAGCACGCGCCGCATGTTCCAGGCTTCGGGGATGTTGGCGTAGCGCACGCGGTCGTAGGCGATGGACAGAATCGCTCCGTCGTTGAGGATCGCCAGCAGCACGATCATGACCGCGGTGACGGGATAGAAATTGAAGACGAGAATGGCCAGCGTCATAAACAGAAGAACGCGGATCGTTTCCGCGATGCGGTAGATCGCGTAGCTGTTCATCCGCTGGAACATCTTGCGGCTTTCCTTGATTGCGTCGACGATCACCGATAGCCCCGGCGCCAGCAGGGCGATATCGGCGGCCGAGCGCGCCGCGTCGGTCGCGCCGGAGACGGCGATGCCGGCGTCGGCCTGCTTGAGCGCGGGAGCGTCGTTCACGCCGTCGCCGGTCATGCCGACGATGTGTTTTTCGTTCTGTAATGCCTGAACGATGCGGAACTTGTGTTCGGGGAAGACCTGAGCGAAGCCGTCGGCTTGCTCGATCTGCTTGGCGAACCGGCCGGTTTCGTAATGTTCCGTTTCTCCGAGAATCGAGGCATCCAGGATGTTCTGGCCGAGCCCAAGTTGCCGGGCCATTTCCTTGGCGATGGCCGTCTGATCGCCGGTGACCATTTTCACGCGGATGCCCATTTGCGTGGCGGTCTCGATCATCGGCCGGGAATCCTCGCGCGGCGGATCGAACAGGGGAAGGACGCCGAGAAACTGCCAGCGGCCCTCTTCGCCCGCGCGCGCGACTCCCAGGGAGCGAAAGCCGCGAGAGGCGAATTCGCCGACCGCTTTTAAGACGCCGGCGCGAACGCTATCGGCGTCGGCGGCCATAGCCAGGATGACTTGGGGCGCGCCCTTGGTCACGCGAAAGCGGGTTTTATCGGGTCCGATGATGTCGGCTTCGGTGCGTTTGTGGACCGGGTCGAACGGCTGGAAATGGGCGATGGCGTAGGGATCGGTGGCGCGGGGGTCTTTGAGCCCGCTGAAGACGGCGAGGTCGATGGGGTCCTGGTCCTCGGCGCGGGAAGCCAGGGCGGCGGCGAGAATCACGCCGCCCGGCTCGACGCCGGGCGCGCAAAAGGGCTCGGCGAGTGTGAGCCGGTTCTGGGTGAGTGTTCCGGTTTTATCGCAGCAGAGCACGTCGATGCCGGCCAGCTCCTCCATCGCCGCCAGGTGCGTGACGATCGCCCGCTTGTGAGCCAGGGTGCGGGCGCCGACGGCCATCGTGACGGAAAGGACCGCGGGCATGGCGACGGGAACGGCGGCCACGGTGAGAACCAGGGCGAACTCGACGGTCGTCACCATCCGGTCGTGCCGGACGAAGGCCACCGCGAGAATCAGAATCACCAGGGCCAGGGCGATGACGATCAGGAAGTTGCCGATCCGGAGAACGGCGCGCTGGAAGTGGCTGACGTTGCGGGCCGTTTCCACCAGATGGGCCGTCTTGCCGAAATAGGTGTTTGGGCCGGTGCCGAAGACTAGCGCGTCGGTTTCTCCTTGCTTCAGAATCGAACCGGAATAGACCGTATCGCCCGTCTTTCGTTCGACCGGGAGGGATTCTCCGGTTAGCGCCGACTGATCGACTTCGACGGGATCGCCTTCGAGCAGGCGGGCGTCGGCGGGAATCACGTCGCCGATTCGCACGCGAATCCGGTCGCCGGGCACCAGCTCGCGCGCGGCGATGGAAGTCCAGGCGCCATCGCGTTTGGCGCGGGCCTGGAGCGCGAGCGTGGCTTTGAGGGCGGCGACGGCGTTGCCGGCCTGATACTCCTCCCAGAAGCCGACGCCCGCGTTCATCAGCAGCAGCGCGGAAATGATGTAGAAATCCTCCCAGTGGCGAACCACGACGGAGAGAATCGCCGCCACTTCGATCATCCAGGGAATCGGGCCCCAAAAATAGGAGAGGAATTTCAGGAGCGGATTGGCTTTTTCCTCGGGCAGCTCGTTCCAGCCGTATTTCGCGAGCCGCTTTTTCGCCTCGGCCTGGCTGAGTCCGGCGGCCGTGGCGGACAGGGTTGCGTAGAGTTCCTCGATGCTTGGCGCGGGCGGATTGGCCTGGGCGGAAGAGGCAGCCGTGGCAGGGTGCGAAGATGGGGATCTCACTGCCATCGGCTATCTCCGAAACTCAACGGCCGCGGCCGCTGCGAACGACCATGACGGAGCAAGGCGCGTGACGGACAACCGCGTCGGAAACGCTTCCCATGAGAAAGCGTTCGAGCGCCTTGCGCCCATGGGAACCGACCACGATCAGGTCCGCTTTCCATTTTTTCGCGACATCGACAATCTTGCTTCGCGGGTCGCCTTGCATGACCATCGTCTTCACTTCGAGGTTCTTGGCGCGGAGATCGCCGGCAATTTTCAGCGTCATGGCTTGGGCGGCCTTGCGCTCTTGCTGCCAGATGGTCCTCATATCGGAGTCGTAGCCGGCCAGTCCCCGGGCGATCAGAGCCGTCGGCGGCTCGACTACATGTAAGACGCGGACCTGAGTATGCGGCGGGGCCAAAGCCTGGATGGCCTTGGCCGCGGCCTTGGAGAATTTTGAGCCATCAATGGCGAGCAGGATTCTCATATATCTCCTCCGCATGGGGGTGCAAACCATGGGCCGTTGTGGCGGCCATTCCATCTTCCATTGTGTCAAGTACTTGGACTGCACTATAGGGTCCAGCGGCTAGCGGTCAAGTGATTTGGCGCAGGCCTTCGTGTTAAATGACCGCGGACGGCCGGCTCGTGGGCGACGCTGCGCGGAAGTTGAATTCGGCGGCAACCACGCCGTTGCAGAGGGTAGAATCGGGCTTCGACGGGAGGCACAATGCCGATTCATCCGCTCGCGGGCAAGCCGGCGCCGGCCGATCTGCTGATCGACCCGGCAAAGCTGTGCAAGCTGTACTACGATCGCCAGCCCGATCCCGGCGACCCCGGCCAGCGCGTCGTCTTCGGAACCAGCGGGCATCGAGGCACGCCGGGCGAGGGAACCTTCACCGAGGCTCACATCCTGGCCATCGCGCAGGCAATTTGCGACTACCGGCGCAGCCTCCGGATCGACGGCCCGATCTTCGTCGGCAAGGACACCCACGCGCTCTCGGACCCGGCACAGCAGACGGCTCTCGAGGTCTTGGCCGGGAACGAAATGGAGACCTGCATTCAGCGCGCCGGCGAAGCGACACCGATTCCCGCCGTCTCGCGGGCCATCCTCCGGCACAACCGCGCCGGGGAAAAGGGACAGGCCGATGGAATCATCATCAGTCCCTCGCACAATCCCCCCGCTGACGGCGGCATCAAGTACAACCCGCCGAACGCAGGTCCGGCGGATACCGATGTGACGGCGTGGATCGAGGATCGCGCCAACGAGTTGCTGCGCGCGGCGAACGCGGAGGTCAAGCGGTTGGCGGCGGGCGCGGCCAAAAGCGCGACGACCACGCACGAATATGACTTCATCCTCCCCTACGTCCGGGAACTGGGCGGCGCGATCGACATGGAAGCGATTCGGAGGGCGCGCCTGCGGCTGGGAGCGGACCCGCTGGGCGGCTCTTCGCTCGACTATTGGGGGCCGATCAGCGAGATCTACCATCTCGATATCGAGGTCGTGAATACGAAGCTGGATCCCGCTTTCGGATTCATGCCGGTGGATCGTGACGGAAAAATCCGGATGGATTGCTCGAGTCCGTACGCCATGGCGAAGCTGGTTGGGTTAAAGGACCGTTTCGATGTGGCTTTCGGGAACGATCCCGACGCCGATCGCCACGGCATCGTCACTCCCTCGACGGGGTTGATGAATCCCAACCACTATTTGGCGGCGGCGATCGGCTATCTGCTGACGCACCGGCCGGCGTGGCGGCGCGAGGCCGCCGTCGGCAAGACGCTGGTCAGCAGCAGCATGATCGACCGTGTGGTGGAAAGCGAAAACCGGCGGCTGTGCGAAGTTCCGGTGGGATTCAAATGGTTCGCGCAAGGGCTTTTCGAAGCCAGCTTGTGTTTTGGCGGCGAGGAGAGCGCCGGCGCCAGCTTTCTGGACCGGAACGGGTCGGTCTGGACGACCGACAAGGACGGTCCGCTGATGGATTTACTGGCCGCGGAAATCACCGCGACGACGGGAAAGGATCCCGGCCAGCACTACGAGGAACTGACCGCGCGCTTCGGCGCGCCGCAATATCAGCGCGTCGATCTGCCTGCCACCCGGGAGCAGAAGCAGCGGCTGAAGCAACTGAAGCCGGAAGCGATCGTGGAAAAAGAGCTGGCCGGCGAGCCGATCCTGGCGACGCTCACCCGGGCGCCCGGCAACGGCGCCAGCATCGGCGGGTTGAAGGTGGTGGCCAAAAGCGGTTGGTTCGCCACGCGGCCCTCGGGCACGGAGAACATCTTGAAGATCTACGCGGAGAGCTTCCACGGGGCCTCGCACCTGAGCGCGATCCTGCGCGAGGCCCGGGAAATCGTTGCGCGGGCGCTTGCCGCCGGAGGCTAGCGCCTCTTTTTCTTGTTCTTGTCTTTTTCCGCCCCCGGGGCGACGAACTGCGTGTTTACGCCGGCGCCCAGCTGCTGCAGGACCTGCAAGGCCTGCTTGGCGTCTCCGGCGTGGGGCCCGGTAGGGGCGAGCGTGAGATATTTCTGGAAAGCTTCGGCCGTGCCGGGTTGGATGATGGCCGTCAGCTTGCCGTTGACCATTTTGCTCTGCATCGCGTTCATGAGAGCCTCGCCAAGCAGATACCAGGTGTCCGGATAGGAAGGATCGGCCTGGGCGGCCTTTTGCAGCGGACCAACGGCTTTCTGCATCTGGCTGGTGTTGTAGAGCACGACGCCGATATTACGCCAGCAAGTGCCGCCGGTCTGGGGCGAAAGCGTGGCCACCTTATCGCAATCGGCGCTGGCCTCATCAATCTTGCCGGAATAGGCCAGGTTCGTCGCTGCCCCCAGCAGGAGGCCCGGGTCGGTGGGCTTGAGCACGGCTGCCTTGGAGAACGAGTCGGCGGCCTGGTCGTGTTTGCCCGCAAACTCGTAGGCCAGCCCCAGATTGCCCAGGATGACGGGCATATTCGTGTCGGTGGGAGATTCGGCTTGCTGCGCCGCCAGCAGAGCGGTGATGGCCGTCTGGCTGAGCTGCGCGATCTGCTGCTGGGTTGCCGCGTGCTGCGCGGCGGGCTCGGTCTGCAGCTGTGTTTGCAGGGCCTGGGCCTGCTTCATCGCGCCGACTCCCTCATCGAAGCGCTTCTTGACTTGCGTGAACTGCTTCTGCTTCCGGAGTTGCGCGGCAAGTTTGGGGTTTTGCCCGATCAGCTTCTGGAAGTTGAGGTCCTGTTTGAGCGGCGAGCCGGATGAGATATGGATCTGGGATGACTGGGGCGGATACTCCGGCGTGTCGAAGGTAATCTTATAATCCCCCGCAGGCACCTTTTCGAAGGAGTACTTGCCGGCCGCGTCCGTGGTCGCGGTGAAGTGGGCGCCGGTCTTCGCATTGTCGATCGTCACGGTCACCCCCTGCCACGGCTTGCCGGTATCGTCCTCCACCGACCCGTTCACGCCGCCGACCGACTGGGCGATGGCGGCGGCAACCAGCACTCCAGCCATGGCCACGACCGCTAAAGTTGTTTTCCAATGCCTCATGACGAGCTTCCTCCTCGGAACGTTCGATGTGTCTTTCAGGGCGCTACCCGCGCCCGGTACGGGATCGGATCCGCGATGCCTGCGCGCACAAACGCGCGCAGGCGCAAAACGCAACTGTCGCACACCCCGCAAGCTTCGTCCTCGAATTGATAGCAGGACCATGTTTTCCCGAGCGGGGCCGACAGTTCCAATCCCTTTCTGACGATCTGTTCCTTGCTCATTTCAATCACCGGCGTTCGAATCTCGATGCCGCTCCCCGGCCGCGTGCCCTGGCGAACGACCTCGGCAAACGCTCGATAATACTCCGGACGGCAGTCGGGATAACCGGAACTATCCTCGGCTACCGCGCCGATAAAGACAACTCCGGCGCCGATGACTTCGGCCCAACTCACCGCCACCGCCAGGAAATGCGCGTTGCGGAAGGGAACGTAGGTCACCGGTATCTCCGGGCCGGGGCCGGTCTCGGGAATCGGGATCGACCGATCGAGCAGGGCCGACCCTCCGATCTGGCGGAAATGGTCCAGGCGTGCCACCAGGCGGTCATCGGCGCCGTAGAAATCGCAGATGTCGTCGAACGCCTGCCGTTCGCGGCGCTCGGTGCGTTGCCCGTAACTGACGTGGACCATCGCCAAGCGGTGCCTCTGGGCGGCGATCGCCGCGGCAACGCAGGAGTCCATGCCCCCGCTGAGCAGCACGACCGCCTTGGAACCATCCCCTTTCATTGCCTCTCTTCCATCAGATGCCGCCTAAACGCCTCGCGTCGCTGGGTCCCAGATCTGCTTGTGGATCTGCAGACCCAGACGCACCGGCAGACCATCGGCCAATATCCATTCGGCGAGCGAGCGCGGCTCCAAACCATCCCACGCGGCGGCTGGGTCGGCGGCAACCGGCGAGAAAATCACTTGTCCGGCGCGCTCGGCCAAGCGATGCTCGGCGGCGAAGTCCCGGGCGAACTCATAGTCGCGCCGGCTGGCGATCACGAATTTCACCTCGTCCTTCCCGTCGAGCGCGTCGAGGTTGTCCATGCGAAAGGTCCCGCACTGGCCCGAATCGGGGCATTTCACGTCGACGATCTTCACCACTGCCTGGGGCAGGGAACCGATTGCTCGCTCGCCACTGGTTTCAATCATTACCTGATAACCTTCGTCCACAAGGCGCCGGGCCAGCGAGGTGGCCTCGGGTTGCAGCAGCGGTTCGCCTCCAGTTAGTTCGACCAAACGAAGCGGCGATCCGTTTCGTCCGGCTAAGGCGCGTACCTGCCCCAGCACCTCATCGATTGTCATTCGCCGTCCGCCGTAGAAGGCGTAGGCCGTGTCGCACCACCGGCAGCGAAGGTTGCATCCGGTGAGGCGAACGAAGATGCACGGCTTGCCGGCGTGACTGCTCTCGCCTTGAATCGAACGGAAAATTTCGCTGACAACCATCGAAGCGATCCGGGTCAACGCGCCATGGGCGTGCGGCCCTGGCCGGCAGCGAGTTGCTCGGCCGCCCGGCGGCGCCGGGAATCGACTTTGGCGACAACCGCCATCACCAGCGTCAGCCCGATCGCTACGGTCAGAGCGACCCAGCGCCCCCAGAGCACCGCCGCGTAGAATGCCGCCACTCCCACCGCGGGAACGCCGATAATGATGAACGCGCGATTCATCGGGTTGCCTCGTCCGCGTCGCCTTGGCCGCCGGGCCAATAGGTGGCCGCGGCCGTGTCGGTTTCCCAAACGGTGACGTTCTTGATTTTGGGCCCGTCCGCTTGGGGCGGGAATCGCCGCGCGGTTTCGTCGTAAAAGTATTTCGCCAGATTTTCGGCCGAGGGATTGCGCTCGTCGAATGGGGCTTGGTCGTTCAGATACTTGTGATCGAGCCCCGACATCACCTCGCGCATCGATTGTTTCAGGGAGGAGAAATCGCAGAGCAGTCCCGTCCGGTCCAGCGTGGGGCCTTCCATCGTGAGCCGGACCTTGTAATTGTGTCCGTGTGGGTTCTCACACTTGCCTTTGTACCCGCGCAGGGCATGGCCCGCCGAGAAGCTTCCCTCGACATAGATCTCAAACATCGCCGGTTCCACCACATGCATTCACGTCGGTTCCCACCCGGTTTCACGGCCGGCCATGAATTTTTCGACGTCCGCCAGGTTCTCGCTGACCGTATAGTCAGGCAGCGATTCCAAGAAAATTTTACCATACGATTTACGGTGAATCCGGTTGTCGAGGATCACCAGCACTCCCCGGTCGCTGCGCGAGCGCACCAGACGGCCGAAGCCCTGCTTGAGAGCCAGGACCGCCTCGGGCACCTGATATTCCACAAAGGCGTTGCGCCCCTCCTCGGCGAGCGCCCGGACGCGCGCCGCGACCACCGGATCGCTCGGGACGGCGAACGGCAGCCGGTCGACGATGACGCAGGAGAGCTGCTCGCCCGGCACGTCGATGCCCTGCCAGAACGTGGAGGTCGCAAATAGCACGGCGCCGGGCGTTTGCCGGAAGCGATCGAGCAGCGCCGATCGTGGCGCCGTGCCCTGCAGGAGCAGCGGGTAATCGAGCCGCTCCGCGAGGCGCTGGTAGACTTCCCGCATCTGGCTGTAGCTGGTGAACAGGCAGAAGGCGCGTCCCCGGGTGATTTCGAGCACCTTCTCGATCTCGTCCGCCGCGCGGGCGGCAAAGGAGGGTTCCCGCACGTCGGGCAGACTAGGCGGGACGTAGAGCAGCGCTTGGCTCTGGTAATCGAATTCGTGCGCGAGCACGTTCTCGCTCGCCCCGTCGATACCGAGCCGCTGCTTGAGATAATCGAATTTCCCCTCGACGGCGAGCGTGGCCGAAGTCAGTACGACCGTATCGAAGGTCTCGAAGAGTTTCTGGCGCAGAAGGGTGCTCACGTCGATCGGGGTTGCCGCCAGGAATATGCCCTTGCCCCGCCGCTCGAACCAGTAGACGAAGCCGCGCTGGTCGGTTTCCACCAGAAAGGTCAGCTCGCCGCGCAATGCCGCGACGCGCCGGGCGACCGCAAGCAGTTCCTCGGGCCGGCCCTTCACCGCGGCGAGCTCGGCTTCCAGACGCCGCGCCGCGCCGGCCAGGGAGTCGTAGTATTCGCGGTTCTGCTCGAGGAATTGGGCCCGGGCTTCGGCTTCGAAGGGGAACCGGCCCTCCGATTGCGGAAAGCGGGAAAACCATTCGCGCGCGCTTTCGCGCAGCTTGGCGATCCGCTGCAGCAGATCCGCCGAGCCGCCGGCGCCCAGCCGGACCGCCTGCTCCGCGTCGCGCGCCAGATCCTCGAAGCGCCAATTCGAGATTTGCCGGCCGAAATAATCGCTGGCAACGTCTTCGATCTCGTGCGCTTCGTCGAAGATCACCGCCGAGTATTCCGGCAAAATCGAGCCGAAATCGTCCTGGCGAATGGCCAGGTCGGCGAAAAACAGATGATGATTGACGATCACCAGATCGGCTTCCCGCGCCCGTTGGTGCATCCAAGTGATGAAACAGCGGCTAAATTCGGGGCATTTCTGGCCCGAGCAGGTTTCGCTGCGCGCGTCCAGGCGGGGCCACAGCCCTGCGTCGTCGGGAAGAAAATCCAGCTCGGCGCGGTCGCCGGACTCGGTCCGGGGCTCCCAGTGGCGGATGCGCTCGAGCCAGTCAACCTCGTCGAGATCCTTGAGCAGCGGGCGCTGGCCGAGTAGATGGAGCTTTTGGCGGCAGAGGAAGTTGCTGCGTCCCTTCATTATGGCCGCTTTCAAGCCGGGCGAGAGATAGCGCTGGAGGAACGGGATGTCCTTCTGAAAGAGCTGCTCCTGCAAGGATTTTGTGGCCGTCGAAATCACCACCGTGCGGCCGCTGCGGATCGCGGGCACCAAATAGGCGAGCGTTTTGCCGGTTCCCGTGCCCGCTTCGACCACCAGATGGCGGCGTTTGTCGAACGCCTGCTCGACCATCTGCGCCATGGCGAGCTGCGAAGGACGGAATTCGTACCCCGGATGGCAGCGTTCGAGCAGGCCGCCGGGACCGAAAATCTCCGGCAGCGTCACAACTGGGGAATCATTTGAAGGTGCCGTTGAGGACATGCAAATGGACCGCGGCGGGCGCGTCCGCCGACTTCCGGTTAAAATAGCATAGAACCAGCGACCGTGCCGGTCCGTCCGGCAAACGGCGCTCGCTTCCCGCCCATGCCAACACGTCTGCCACTTGTCGCGATCGTCGGTCGGCCCAACGTCGGAAAATCCACGCTGTTCAACCGCTTGATCGGGCGCCGGCGCTCGATCGTCACCGACGAGGCCGGGATCACCCGCGACCGGATCTACGGCGCCTCCGATTGGCGCGGCCGCGCCTTCGCGGTGGTCGATACGGGAGGACTGGTTCCCGACGAGCGCGCCGGCGTAGCGGCGGAAATTTTCCGGCAGGCGCGTCTGGCGCTGGCCGAGGCCGATGCCATCATCTTGGTTGTCGACAGCCGGACCGGACCAACTCCTACCGATTCGGAACTGGCCCGCCGCATGCGCGTTTTCGGCAAGCCCATCGCCGTAGCCGCGAATAAGGTGGATTCGCGGGCGCAACTGACGGCCGCCTCGGCCTTCTTCGAGATGGGCGAGTCCGTCTTTCCCATATCCGCCGAGCAAGGCGTTGGCGTCGACGATCTGCTCGATCACGTCACGCGGGCGTTCCCGGTTGCCGAGGCCGAGCCGCCCTCCTCGGCGGTCCGGATTGCGATCATTGGCCGCCCCAACGTCGGCAAATCCACGCTTCTCAACCGCCTGGTGGGCGCGGAGCGTTCGATCGTCACCTCCGAGGCGGGAACCACGCGCGATGCCGTCGATACGCGGATCGAGAGGGAGGGCCGTTCGTATCTCTTCGTCGATACGGCGGGCATCCGGCGCAAGGCGCGCACGAAACTGGTGGCGGAAAAGCTCAGCGTCGTCATGGCGCGCCAGCATCTGGAGCGCGCCGACATGGCCCTGCTCGTCGCCGACGCCTCGCTCGGTGTGACCTCGCAGGACGCCACCGTCGCCGGCTACGCCGGCCAGGCCGGCCGCTCGTTGATCGTCGTGATGAACAAGTGGGATCTGGCCCTCGAGCGGGCGCGCGCCAGCGAAACGACCCGGCATCTCCGCCCGGCCGATCTTCGCGAGGAGTACGAGGCGTTGGTGCGGAAACGGCTTGGCTTCGTGAATTACGCGCCGGCAGTCTTCGTCTCGGCGCTCGACGGCGAGGGATCCGAGGGCCTTTTCGCGCTGATCGATCGAGTGGCCGATGCGCGCCGCCTGCGCGTGTCCACCTCGGAACTGAACCGCTGGCTGGCCGAAAGCGATCTGCATCGTTCCGGCACTCCGGCCGCCGAGGTGCCCGAAATCCTGTACCTCACGCAGGTTTCGTCCGACCCGCCGACGTTCGTTCTTTTCACTCGAACCCCGCGCAAGCTTCATTTCAGCTACGAGCGTTTCCTCCAGAACCGCCTGCGCGAGCGCTTCGATTTTACCGGCGCGCCGATTCGCTTTATCGTCCGCGCCCGCCGCCGCACCCCCGCCCGCTCCTCTCGCGCCGGTTGACACCGGCGGCCGGCGGCATAGGATAGTGGTTTGAATCATGACCGAAGATCTTTTTCCCGCCCCCACCCCCGATGCGCCCGCCGCCGGAGCTGACGCGCCGGCCGCCAATCCGGAGGAGGGTGTATTTCGGATCGGCGAGGTTTGCCGCCTCACCGCGACCAAAGCGTTCGTGCTGCGATACTGGGAAACCGAGTTCCCGATGCTGGCTCCGCACAAGAGTCCCAAGGGGCACCGGCTTTACCGCCGGGAAGACATCGACATGGTTTTCGAGATCAAGCGGCTGCTCTACGAGGAAGGGTTCACGATCGCGGGCGCCCGGCGCTGGCTCGAATCGAGCGGCCGCGAGGGACCGGAGGGTGATGCGACCTCGCCCCCCATCCTGCCATCCGGGTCCACGGCGGCGCGCAAACTCCTGGCCGATCTCGAGCAGGAGTTGCGGGCAATCTTGACGCTGCTCGGAAGCGGGTGATACGCTTCGATTTTGTGCGTCGGGACGTGGCGCAGCCTGGTAGCGCGCACGCTTGGGGTGCGTGAGGTCGCTGGTTCAAATCCAGTCGTCCCGACCATCCTTCCCCCAGCCGGACTTACCCGCCAGCTCGGTGCTAGGAACGCGATGCCCCATATTCTCGTTACCAACGACGATGGAATCGGCGCGCCGGGTCTGGAAGCCCTGGCCGGAGCCCTTTCCGCTTTCGCCGAAGTCACCATGGTCGCGCCGAGCGGCGAGCGCAGCGGCGCCGGCCATTCGATCAGCGTTCGCCGACCGGTCGCGTGCGAATCGCGCGGCGAAGGCCGTTGGTCGGTCGACGGCACGCCCGCCGACGCGGTGATCATCGCGCTGCACAAACTGCTCGATCACAAGCCCGACCTGGTCGTTTCCGGCATCAATCACGGAGCGAACGTGGGCCAGAACATCCACTACTCGGGTACCGTCGGGGCGGCTCTCGAAGCGACGGTCAACCACATCCCCGCATTCGCGCTTTCGGTGGCGTCCCGAAAGCCGGATTGCGACTGGGGTCCGGCCGCGCGGCTGGGAGTGGAACTGGCCCGGTTGGTCATCGAGGAACGGCTGCCCGACGGGGTGATGTTGAATGTGAACGTACCGGCCAAGTGGCGCGAACCAGGGCGCGTCCGCTTCACGCGGCAGTCGGAGAAGATCATTCGAAGCCTCGTGCGCGAAGAGCCCTGCGCGAGCGGCCGTGCCTTTCTGCTCCAGGAACTTCAAATTCCCGAATCCATCGAGCCCGATAGCGATTACGCGGCCCTTCAGGCCGGCGACGCCACGATCACGCCTCTCTACGCCCACCGAACCCACGCCGCTTCGCTCAATCACCTTTCCCATCTCGCTCTCCGTTTGCAATCGCTTCTGGAGGGCCGCTGACCGCGGCCGCCAGGGCCCGCTCCGAACGCACGAAACAGGTTTCCTTCTCAGTCGCCGGCTTCCTGGTAGGGATGTTTGAGCCAACGGCGCGCCTGCTCGGCCAGATCCGGGTCGCTGGTTTTTTCGACGACCTCTTGGTACTGCTGGACCGCCAACTGGCGTTCGCCCGCGAGGTCGTACATCTGGCCCGCCGCCAGTTGCGCGCGTAGCAATAGGTACGGGTTCGGGTGGGGCAATGTCCTGGCGCTGTCGTAGGCTTCGGCCGCGGCGCGCCAGTGGCGTTCGGAACGGAGCAGATTGCCCAATTCTATTGACGCCAGCCCCGCGTTTTCGTTCGCGAACTGGCCTTGCCTGCCGAGTTCGATCAGCCGGCGATAGGCCTGAATCGCCGCGGCCGGTTTTCCGGTATCCTTGAGCAAATCGGCCGCCGAAAGAGCGTAGAGAAAATTGCGGGGAAACGCGGCATAGAGCCACTCGGTCAGCTCGAGAGCCTCCGGGTAACGGTGTTCCCGGGCCAGAAACAATCCCAGGGTGGTCCGCGCGTCGACGCTGGCTTCGCCGCCGCCTTCCACGGCTTCGCGAATGAGGGAAAGGCCCTTCGATTTGCTCCCGTGAATCGTGGCCAGCAATGCGGCGATTTTGACCGGCCAGGGAAGGCTCCCGACGACGTAATTGTAGATTCCAACAATCAGCTTGGCGTCGCTGCAAGAGGGATCGATCGCGAGGACCTGCGTGGAATCGTCGTAAGCGCCCAAACTGCTGCGCAGGGCCGTAAACCATGCCTTGTCCACCAGCGCCTGGTCGACGGCGAGCAATCCCCGCGTCACACTGCGCGCGTAAAGCGCGCTCACGTCTTTGGGATTCTCCGCCAATCGCCGGTTTTCAATCGCCAGCGCCTGGTTGATGAGATTCTGGATGCGAGCAATCGTTTGGGCGGTTGGCTCTTTCTTCTTTACGTGCACGAATTCGTTGCTCATATAGAGTTCCGCGTCGAGTTTCCCTTCGCGGTGCAACTCCTGAAAGAGCACGGCCTCGAGCAAGTGGTTTATCGCGTAGGGATCGCCAGGATGGTCGGCAAGAGACTTTTCGAAATTGGAAATCGCGGGCTCGTATTCCAAATTGTAAAAATGGTCAAAGCCTTCTCGCGTGGCGGCATCGCCGGGAGTCAGCTTGAGAAAGGGGTGCTGCGGAGTGGGGCGCTGCTGACGCGAGGCCTTGGCCGAACCGGCGGTGGCAAGCGCCAGAACGAACACCGGCAGCGCCAACGACGGCCACCATCGGCCCTTTTGACGCTTTTGTGAACGAATTCCCGAATCCGCGGCCCGGGATTTTGAGCAGTACAACAACAGAAGCTTCATGCGCGCTCCATTGACAGACTACTCTAAGAGCCCGAGAAAAGACCACGGACCAGGGAGATCGCGCGCGATAGCCCGGCGCAAGTCTTGGCGGATCATTACCAATGAGTATATATTACCCGGGCAGACGGCTGGCCCCGGCTCAGGGACTAACCCTCCTGTTTATAGGCGCGCAAGGTGATATTTTCGAGGAGTTCCATTACGGGAAAATCCTACGGCGCGGTACCATGCCGTGGCGTTCAAGTAAATTTTCGATTCCTCTTGGAATCACTTTCGGATAGTATGTCGGAAGTGAACGAGGCGACATGAGTGGCTGCTCCTATTGCGGTGAGAAAGTAGGCGAGAACGCGCTCTATTGCCCGAAGTGCCTTGTGCCGATCTCCCGGGCAGCGCGGCGCCGCCATCCCGGCACGGCATCTCTGCTGGTTGCCGTTTCGCTTGTTTTCGGGGGACCGTGCGTTTGGGCCATCTCCGGCCAGTTCCGAGGCGAATTGTTGAAAGCTTCGATTTCAGAGGCTACCGTTCACGCCGCCACGGTTCCAGCGGCGCGAGCGGCCGATCAGGCCCAAGCGCTGATTCGCAGTTGCGGCGCTCCCGACCGCGACGTTTCGACGGCCAACAACGATCCCCGCCCGCCGATTCCATTCCGCGTTCTTTCCTACAACGGCCAGCACCTGCAATTTGCGTTCGTTCCCGGCGGCGGAGCCCAAATTGGCGATCCGCCTCCGTACCGTTGGGCGCTTTCCGGGATTCTCGATTCGACCACGAATCAGAGGGTCAGCCTCCAGCAGGCAACAGAACGCATGAGTTGCGCCGCTCCGCTGACGGCCCTTGCCGATGTGGCACCCAGTTCCGCTTCAGCACCCGATTCCACTTCAGCAAACGACCTGCCGCCGTCCGCAGGTCCGAGCATGGCCACGGTGCCCCGCCCCGCCCCGCAGCCCAATCTCGACCCACAGCCCAATCCCGGCCTACAATGAGCTCCGCGGCGAAATTCTCACCTACCTACGACGGCCGTCGCTGACCGTTGACCACGAGTTATCCCAAAATCGATGTTGGAAAAAACGGCGGTCGAAAGGGATGCGCGACGATCAAACGATAGACATCGGTACGACGGGCAGCACGGCGAAGCGCGACGCGTGGCTTCGGTGTTTTTTTACAAGCGTCCGCCCGCCCGTCCACACCAATAAAAGACCCGCGCACAGGGCAATCAATGCCACCGCCGTCTTCAATTTCCGCGTAGTGGCTCCTTTTGAGAGCAGGTACCCGACGACGACCCCAGGCACGCCTCCGGCAAGAAATTGGAGGAGAACATGACCGCTAATGGTGCCTAATCTCCAGTTCACTCCGCTTCCGATGGCCGACAGGACGAGGCCGAACAGGATGTCGGTGCCGACGACCTGGGCCGGCGTCATTTCCGAATAATTGAGCAATAAGACGGTGCCCAGCGCGCCCGCGCCGGCTGAGGAGAATCCGTTTTCGACACCGATGGGGAAAGCGAGCCACGGCAGCCACCGGGAGTTTTTCGCCACGAAATCCCGCCTCTGAGCGCGCGGGATGAAAGTAATGCTGGAGGAAGCGGCGAGTAGCACGCCGAGCAGAACCGTGACCAGCGGATTTTCTCCGTGGGCCGAGAGCAAGCGCAACATATACATCCCCAGCACGAGGCCCGGCACGGCTCCGAGCAATAAGAGGCGAAGATAACGCCAATGCATTTGGCGAAACGCCAGATAGAAGGGCACAGCCAGCATGCGCAGTGCGCCGCCAAAAACGAAAGCGGTTCCTACCGCTTCAGTGGCGGGCAGGCCGGCAATCAGCAAGAGGGCGGGAACCGTGAAGCTGCCACTTCCGATACCAGTCAAGCCGACCGCAACCGCGATAACAAACCCGATCGCGGCCCGGGTCATTCCACCTTTTCTGAAAACGTGTGGATGCCGCACTCGAGCTTCTGCCCGCCCCACCTTCCCGAGCGGGGATTGTTCGGATCGGCCGGTATGGCGGTGCATGGCTCGCAGCCGATGCTCGTGTAGGAGCGGTCGTATTGCGGCAGATAGGCGAGCTTGTTCGCGGCCGTGTATTCCCACACCTGTCCCGAGGTCCAATCGGCCAGCGGACTGACCTTCAGCAGGGTTCTTCCCGTGGGCAGACGGTGCTGCTCGACCTTTCGCAAATGTTTCCTCGTCGGGGATTGCTCCCGGCGGAGTCCGGTGAACCAGAGGTCAAAGGGCTCGAGCGCCTCCATCAAGGGTTCGACCTTGCGCAGATGGCAGCACTTGCCGGGGTCTTCCCGGTAGAGGATTCCCAGTTCCGACTCCTGCTGAGCGACCGTTTGCCGCGGCAGGACATTGACCAGCGCCAGGTTCCATTCCCGCTCGAGCTTGTCCCGAAACTCGTAGGTTTCCCGGAAGTGATAGCCGGTATCGAGGAACAGGACGGGAATGCCGGGCAAACGCTTCCGCAGCAGATCGAGAACGACGATGTCTTCGGCCTGAAAGCTGCACGTGATGCACGCCCGCGATTCCCCCCGGCCATCGAGGAGATGGGTGAGAATCTGCTCGGCGCCCCAGTTTTCCATGTTGGGCAACTGCTCGAATGCGGTCATTCGATTTCACCTGTCCTTCCCGATTCGCCGGTTCGGAGCGTTTCCGCAAAGGCGAGCGCCCGGTCGAGCGGCTCCTCGAACCCGTCCGATCCGTCGGGCGAAATCTCGAAGACGGGATCATCGATCATGCTCGCGAGCGAAGCCGATCCGCGCGGGGAGTTGCCATCGCTCCACAAAATGACCAGGATTCCGGCCGAGAGCAATCGCGGCAGAAAAAGCCGAAGAGCATCCGGGGGCAATTCCTCGCTCTTGACGATAAGGGTTTCGAAGCCTCGCTCGAAAAGCGATCGGTCCAGCAACTCCGCGAACGGCAGATCGCCGGTGATGGAAAAGACCGCGGAGCGGTGGCGATGGCGCCGGAAGCGCTCCTCCCGCGTCACGTTTCCGTTCCGCGACCAAACTTCGAGCGGGTCGCGCCAGGCGGCGTCCGCGTTTTGCTGCGAGATGTCTTCGCGAATCATGCCGGCTCCGACGGTCGCGTTCGAGAGCGGGTCGATCAGAATGAAGCTGCCCGTCGTCCGGTTGAGATCGTAGGAATCGAAGTACAAGGGGCTGGTGGTTTCGATCTCGACGGCGGCGATGTCGTTCATTTCGACGCGGCGGCAGGGCTGGTGAGCCAAGGTATTGACATCCACGGCGTAGCGAATCCGCGCCGCCTTGGCCTTGACGTGGCGTCCGGCATGTTTCAGGAGATAGGTTCGGCCCGCCACGAGCGGCTGGGCGTTGAGCCAAACGACCATGGCCGAGAAGCGGCTGGATACCTGCGGCGGGGCATCGGGGGCAACCAGCATGTCTCCGCGGCTCAAGTCGATCTGATCCCGGAGCGTCAAAACGACGGATTCAGCCGGCCCGGCGCGATCGAGGTTGCCGTCGTAGCTGACGATCGATTCGACGACCGTTTGCCGTCCCGAGGGAAGCGCGACAACCGCGTCGCCGGGGCGGATCTCTCCACTGGCCACGCGTCCGGCAAAGCCGCGGAACGTGGCGTCGGGCCGGATGACGAACTGAATGGGAAAGCGCAGGCTCTCGGCCTGCTCGGCGCGGGGGATCTCCACGGTTTCCAGATGGCCCAGCAGCGTCGGCCCCGAATACCACCCCATTCGCCCGCTGCGCTCGACGACGTTGTCGCCTTCCAGCGCGCTGATGGGAATGCATTGAACGAAGGGAACTCCCAGGCGGCCGGCCAGTTCGATGAAGCCCGCCTCCAGGTTGCGAAAAACGTCTTCCCGGTATCCGGCCAGGTCCATCTTGTTGATCGCGGCGAGAACGTTGGGAATGCCGAGAAGCGATGCGATGTAGAGGTGGCGGCGGGTCTGCGGCAGCAGGCCCTTGGTGGCGTCGACCAGGATCACGGCCAGGTCGGCGGTCGAGGCGCCGGTAGCCATGTTCCGCGTGTACTGTTCGTGGCCTGGCGTATCGGCGATGATGAACTTTCTTCGCGACGTGCTGAAATACCGATAGGCGACGTCGATCGTGATCCCTTGCTCGCGCTCGGCGCGCAACCCGTCGGTGAGCAGGGAAAAATCGATCGCTCCTCCGGAGCGGTTGATCCGGCTCTTCTTCACCGAGGCGAGCTGATCCTCGTAAACCCCCTTGGAATCGTGCAGCAACCTGCCGATCAGCGTGGACTTGCCGTCATCGACGCTTCCCGCGGTGGTGAAGCGCAGCAGATCCTTGTTCAAGTCCCGCTCGAGGAAGGCGGCGAAGCCGTCGCCGAGTTCGATCTCCGGACTGGAAAATATCAAAAGTAGCCTTCCCGCTTCTTGATCTCCATCGAGCCTTCCTCGTCGTGATCGATGACGCGGTTTTCGCGCTCGGAGCGGCGAAAGGAGATCATTTCCTCGACGATCTTCGGTACCGTGTCCGCCTCGGAGCGGATTGCCCCGGTGCACGGCACGCAGCCGAGCGAACGCATGCGGCACTTCACGCGCTGCGTTTTCTCGCCCGGCAGAAGGGTGTCTTTCGAATAGACCAGGACGAGAGAGCCGTTCCGGTCGACGACCTCCCGCTCGCGCGCGAAATAGAGGGGCACGATGGGAATTTTCTCGATGTGGATGTACATCCAGACGTCCAGCTCGGTCCAGTTCGAGAGGGGGAAGACGCGAATGCTCTCGCCTTTGTCCATCCGGGAATTCAGGATGTTCCACAATTCCGGCCGCTGGTTTTTCGGGTCCCACTGTCCGTACAAATCGCGGAAGGAATAGATGCGTTCCTTGGCTCGGGATTTCTCCTCATCGCGCCGCGCTCCTCCAAAAGCGGCGTCGAAGCCGCCCTCGCCCAGGGCGTCGAGCAGCGACTTGGTTTTCAGCAAGCCGCAGCATTTCTGGGTTCCGAGCGCGAAGGGATTGGCGCCCTGCGCGAGCGCCTCCCGGTTCTGATGGACGATCAGCTCCGCTCCGACCTGCTTCGCGTAGCGGTCGCGAAACTCGATCATTTCCGGGAACTTGTAGCTGGTGTCGATATGCAGGAGGGGGAAGGGAATTTTGCCGGGGAAGAAGGCTTTCTGGGCCAGCCGGAGCATCACCGACGAATCCTTCCCAATCGAATACAGCATCACCGGCCGCGCAAACTCCGCCGCGGCTTCCCGCAGGATGTAGATGCTTTCGGCCTCGAGGGCGCGCAGATGGCTGATCCGGGTCCCATCGAAAGGTTGCGGAAGTACCGGCTGTGGATTTTGCGGCCGATATTCGCCAACGAGGTTGACTGTTTCGTGCGCCATGGTCTGCCGATCCCCTTCGAAAAGAGATAAACAACAAAAAACCCACCGGCCAGTTGCTCTGGCGGTGGGCTTGACTGCGGCTCGATGATTACGGATTGCTAGGTAACGAGCCTCCCCGCGCCAGAGCACCCGCAGCAACAGCTACAACACATGTTTGCCGCACAGTTCCGACGCAAGCTCGTTGCCATGACCACTACGATACAGGGGGAAGCCGGAGAACGCAACTGCTTTCTTGCCGTGGACTCGCCCGCTCCCGAGCTGCCAGGAGCGCGCCGCCACTGCCTCATATGGCGGTCGTAATGGAATCGGGCGATGTGTCTCGGGAGGGGATCGTCATCAGCGGGAGTGGCGGCGACGGTCCCAGGCGCTCGGGCCATCGTGTTCTTCAAGCTCCTCGACGAATTGGAGCAGGTCAGAGAATGAGGACTCGGTTTTCGGCTGGTACAGTCCATCCAGGGTGTAAGCCCCGCCATTTTCAGCGTGAACGATCTGCCGTTTGAGACGCTCCGCCTGCATGCGGGTCGCGTTCGGAAGGAATTGCTCCTTCAGACGGCGGATTCGGTTGCCTCCATTCCTCGCCCCGATCAATTCCACGATGTTCGCCTCGCCATTGCGAACGTCCACCAAAATATTTCGCCTGGCGAGCGGCTTGGCGGGAAGGTCCGCCGGTGGATTCTTACGCGAGCGTTTGCGCCCGGCCAGGATGTCCGGTTTGTTTCGCAGCCACCGGAAAGCGCTCGTGCGAGGCTGGCTTTCCGGCGAGCTTTCCACAGGGGGCGATGGGAAGATGAGGCAGACTGCGCCGCTCGGGAATGTCAACTGGAGAACCGGGTCTTGGCCGGGAGCGGGGCGGGGTTGCTGGCCTTGCTGGGCGCCGTTTGCATAGGAGAACTCACCGCCGTGCAAGCTCAGCGTGATTTCGCATCCATTGCCCGAGACGGTGACGATTCCCTGCGAATCGAGCTTGGTGACGAGGCCATGAATCGATGTCAGCATCGTCTCCGTGAGTCCAGACGGGCCGAGGAAAGAGATTTGGATAGGGATCCGGCGGGAGTGCCAATCCACGAAGACGCGGAATGCCTCTTCGAAGGGAATGGCGTTCCGCGCTACTTTCGGCCGTTCTTCACCAATCATGCCCATTTTGAAGTAATAGGGCACGTGGTTCTCCACACTTGCATGTGCTCTTAAACATTGGTGGTTGGCTGCGGCCGGAGAAACGCGTGTGATATGTAGGCCATCTGCATGTTCCATGCCGGAACGGAAGGAACGATGATGGAACAGGGCCTTGACGCGGAGGTTCCGAATTAACCTTTGCTGTCACCGCCTGCCCGGCAGATCGTAGTCACGGGAAACGGCGCTGCGCTTGAAACAATGTCAATCGCGTATTCGACACGGATGGGCAACGTTTGCGGGGCAGCGATGATCCGAGGGCGCCAAATGGAACGATGCTGGTCTGGCCTGAAGCGGAGCGCGCGGCTCGGCTGGCGAGATAGCTCAAGCAGGATGGAATTGCTTCGGGTCCACGCCCTTCGGCAGTAAAGCCGGTCCCGTCAAGCCGGCGAAAAACCGCGAGGTGGCCGAGCAAACCTCGTCCATCGAGGGCAGGAACGCATGCAACGACCCGAGCATGTGAGATTTCAAGCTAAAGAACGATACATCCGCCTTTTTGATTTCGAGCGACGCAATGCCCGCTAATCTGGCCGATTCCACGAGCACAACTTGATCGCCGTCGGCGCACTTCGCGTGGTCGAAGTCATACCAATTCTTCGTGCCGTCTTGCCATTCAAGCACGGTAACGGTTCGTAGAGTTTCGCCGCCCGTGCCGTAGATCACGAAAGCGCGCCCGGCCAAACCAATCTCCGGACTTCTGACATCCGGCAATTCATTTATGAAGTCGCGCGCGGCCGTCAGGTGCCTTTGTTCCACATTGAAATCCTCCGGGTCTTGCGGGTCCGGAGTTACATTTTCCTGCCAGCTGTTGATATCGAATATGTCCAGCTCGTTTTCGTTCTGGATCACCGTTCTCGCCAGCTTGGGATTGGGCAGCAGTTCGTAGACTCCGGGGAACGTTCGCGCCAGCTTCCGCAGCTCTTTGCGCCCATCGAAGAGAGACGTTTCGCCACGAATCATCGCTTCGACCGCATCCAACGATCCCAGATGCGGAGTGGCAATGAAGACGATCCGGTTCACCGGCAGCGGATCGCCCGGCCAAGCGTGGCGCCAAGCGGCGAGGAATTGGCGAAAAACGAGTCCGCCCATGCTATGGCAGGCGAAATCAAAAGTCTTGTCCCATGGCGCGGACTGCGTTTGCTTCGGTCTCTTTTGTTGCAGCATGCGAACGAAATTCACCAGACGGCCGGCGGCGCGAACGTTGGAATAGCGCCAATCGTAAGGGAAGAGGTAAACCGGCTGGCCGCTCCGGCCGCGCAAGCCTCGCGCGAAACTTCCGTAGGCGATCGCCAGGAGCTGAGTAGCCCTGTTCACCACATCGGCGGCGCTGTCGGCTTGCGCGGCGGCGTCGAGGGAAAGACTTTCAAAGTCCACGTCTCCCAGGGACTGGTCCGCGGCCTCCCACGCGGACCAGGTGGTCGCGGGCGGGAGCGAATAGATGTTTGCCAGGCCGGTTCCTTTGATTCCAGGAATCACGATGCAGGGATGGTCAGGCTTCTGTATCGTTGGGGACATGGACTCCTCACTTTACTGGGGGCGCGTGGCCCTTTTGAAATTCGGATTTCAAACGGCCTGGCAGCGCCGCCAATATTTCGCCCTTGCGCATGCGGCGCCTGCCAGCGCAAGGCGGAATGCAATGCCCGGACTATCTTGCTTTTGCCGGCCCGGCAGCACCAAGGATTTTTCCCGGTCGTGCTTCCCGCTAAATCGGGCAGTTCGGCCCCGCGTTTTTAGCCCCGCGAAACCGACTAAGGCCCTGGCCTGGCTGGCCGTAGAGCGTAAAACGCTCTGGTCCGTTCCGGCGGCACGCGGGGAAAGGAGGCCTGCTAGACTAACCGCATGCCGGGCTACGTAGACCTGCTCTCGACGATTGCGATCGTTCTTTTCGTCATTTCAACCATTCCGCAGATCTGGAAACTTTCGAAAAACAAGACGGCCAGGGACGTGAGTCTTTGGATGTCGGTTCTGATCGCCGCTGGAAACGGTTTGATGCTCGTCCGTGCGATCGGCATTCACGACAGGTTCTTCCAGCTCAACTATGCCTTCCAGCTCGTCCTCTGGCTCGTAATCGTTGTTCTTGTCTTGAAATTCCGCAGCCGGTAGCCGGGCGGGTCATATTCCACCACAAAATGGTGCGAAGATCATCCCCTCCCGTGCACGAACCGGTGCAAAACAGAGGGCCCTGCGATCATATGCTACGGCTGCCGGCTCGGTGGGCCGTCACCTGGACTTTCGACAGCCCCCGCATCATGTTGTGGATCACTCGCCGGGTCTCGCCCAGCTCGAACCGGGCGACGCGTTTGAGCAGCGCGCCGAGCAATGCGCTGATCTCGAGCTTGGCCAGATGCATGCCCACGCACACATGCACGCCGAGCCCGAATCCCAGGTGATCGCCGTTATTGCGCCGGATGTCGAATCGCTCAGGGTCCTGCCACTTGCGCTCGTCCCGATTCGCGGAACCCCAGAGCACGATCACGCGGGAATCGCGCGGCACCGTCACGCCGTCGATTTCGACGTCGCGAGTCGTCATCCGCGAAAATCCCTGCAAGGGCGACTCGATGCGCAAGACTTCATTGATCGCGCGCGGAACGAGCGACGGGTCCGCGCGCAGCGCCTCCCACTGGCCGGGGTTCCGGGCGAACAGCCAGATGGCGCTGCTGGTTGCGAAGATGGTGGTATCGAGACTGGGCCCCATGTAGTCGTTCATCATCACCGGCGGCCGGTCGGCGGGAATCTCGCCGCGATCGGCGGCATCCCAGATCATCCGCGCCCAGCCATCCGGTTTCAGATTCTCGCGCGTGCACTGGGTAAATGCGTAGTCCATCATCTCCTTCACCGTCTCGAAGGCGGCCACCGTGCGCGCGTTGAGCGGTCCGAAACACTGGAAGTTCGCTTCTCCCCATTCGAACATCCGCTCGCGTCCCTTCTCGGGCAGTCCTACGAGCTTGGATACGATGGTCGCGGGCAGGTACATCGCGAGATCGGTCGCCGCATCGAAGCGCTTGCGCGCCACCAGGCGCTCGACCAGCGCGTCGGCTTCGCGCGTAATCAGCTCCGCGTATGCGGTGACGGCCTGAGCGGTGATCGGCTTGGCAATCACTCGCCGCAGCCTCCCGTGCTCGGGCTCATCGGAGCAGAGCACGATGCCGCGCAGCGTGTCGTTCATCTGCTGATTCAGCATCACGCCGCGCGCGGAGGAAAACACCTCCCAATTGGTCATCGCTTCCTTGACTTCCTTGTAACGGGGCAGCACGTACACGCCGTATTTCTCCAGCCACACGACGGGTCCCGTGTCGCGCAGTTCGCGGTAGAGCGGATAGGGGTCGAGCAGCGCCTCGTCGGTGTAGAGATCGATGTCGGACCTGGGGCAGAGAGCCGCCATGTGTTCCCCTCCGTCGAGCGGGCGCGCTCACAAAGAGCGCCCAGCCTGCGCCGGCGCAGCGCGCGGCGCAGGGATGCCAGCAGCGCAGATGGTATGTCTGTAGTGCTACGCGCGCAATCTGTCAACCGGAACCTTGCACCGCCTTGCGGGTCGCCTGGAGAGACCCATCCTGTCGCATCCGGGAGTGTCCGATGGAATCTCCGTAGGCCCCGGCGGGCCGGGTTTTCGGCGGAAGGCTTTCGCGACGCTGTCGCCTCCTTGCGCTCGGGGCCGCTGCATGAAAGGGGTCGATGGAACGCCCCAATAATCCGGTGCAATACACGCTGAGTCGCATCTATATTTGAAGGGAGGACCTGTGTATCGTTAGATGAAAGGCGATTTCCCCGTGTGTCGTCCTTCGGTTAAATATAGGACCGCGACACGATTGCGTGACCTCTGTTACAGCGCGACAACGCGCGAGCAGGTATAATTACGCGATTTTGGGCGGATCTCCTTCCGCATATTCACACAGCCGGCGCAACCTCTTGCAGATGGAATTCTTCGAGCAGGTAAAAATCGGGCTCTCGCGATGACCAGCTACCCGAGGATCATTCAGGGCGGTATGGGCGTGGGCATCTCCAACTGGCAGCTCGCGCAGGCCGTATCCCGCATCGGTCAACTCGGGGTTGTTTCCGGGACTGCTTTGGAGACGATTTTCGCCCGGCGCCTGCAGGATGGCGACCCTGGCGGCCATATGCGCCGGGGCCTCGATCATTTCCCCTTCCCCGGGATGGCCGAGCGCGCCTGGCGGACCTATTACCTCAGTGGCGGCAAGCCGGAGAGCGGGTCCTACAAGGCGCTGCCGATGCACGCCAAAGACAGCCCTCGGGAGCTCCAAGAGCTTTGCATCATTGCGAACTTTGTCGAGGTGTTTCTGGCCCGTGAAGGCCATGACAATCCGGTGGGGATCAACTATCTGGAAAAAATCCAGATTCCGCACCTGCCTTCGATTTACGGCGCCATGCTTGCGGGCGTGGGTTACGTGTTGATGGGCGCCGGTGTTCCGCTCAAGATTCCCGGCGTGCTCGATCGTTTCGCCAGTCACGACCAGGCGACCTATCCCCTGTCCGTGACAGGAGCGCAGGAAATCGGGGATGCGACGATGACGTTTGTTCCACGGGAATTTATGGAGCGCGATCTTCCGCCGCTGATCCGTCCCCGGTTTTTGGCCATCGTCTCTTCGAATACCCTGGCCACAACCATGGCCAGACGGGCCAACGGCAGGGTGGACGGATTCATCGTCGAGGGCCCGACGGCCGGGGGACACAATGCGCCGCCCAGGGGAAAGCCTCAGCTCAGCCAGGCCGGGGAACCCGTCTATGGAGAACGCGACAGGGTTGACTTTGAAAAAATGCGGGAACTGGGTCTGCCCTTCTGGCTGGCTGGAGGATACGGGGCCCCCGAAAAGCTGAGGGAAGCTTTGGCGGCCGGCGCCGCGGGAATTCAGGTCGGAACCGCATTCGCCTACTGTGCCGAGTCGGGATTGAGGGACGACTACAAGCAGGCGCTTTTGAAGAAGGTTGTTTCCGGCGATATTCGAGTATCCACCGATCCCGTGGCCTCTCCGACGAAGTTCCCGTTCAAGGTCGCGCATTTGGAGGGCACGATATCCGAGGCCGAAGTCTATTCGGCCAGGCCTCGCATCTGCGATCTCGGGTATCTGCGCGAGCCCTACTACACCGCCGCGGGCGCGATTGATTACCGCTGCCCGGCGGAGCCGGTAACGGTATACGTCTCAAAAGGCGGGAATCCGGAGAACACGGCAGGGAGAAAATGCCTGTGCAACGCACTGATGGCCAACATTGGCCACCCTCAAGCGCGGAGCAAGAAATACGTTGAAAAAGGCCTGGTGACCTCCGGGGACGACTTGACCGGAATCGCGCGCTTTCTGCCCGCCGATGGGCAGATCTATAGCGCCGCAGACGTGGTGGCCAAGCTAATAAACGGCTGACCGGCACCGGCTGAAACTACAAATCCCTCTCCCCCGGCAATCCACATGGCTCTCGGGCGGTTCCCGGCTTGGGCAGCCGCACGCAATCCCGCCCTTCTTCCGTGTGCCCGCAAGAATTCAGTTGTTGCATGGGAGCCGCTCATCTTGCGTGCTTGATCGTTGCAGGCTGCAGGGATAGCGGGTTCGTTGGGACGGTGGTGTGGACCAGAACCCAGAAGCCCAGCGAAGGTGAGTGAGAGGAGTGGTCGGGCGAGAGGATTTGTTGAGCCGCAGTGCGGGCGTCTGAGCCCGCAGGCGAAATCAGCCGAAGCCGGCGCGAAGGCGGAAACCTCCGACCTCCTGGTCCCGAACTAGAAGGGCCAAAA